>RCUH01000343.1_pt1 | contig 53416 bp, 46 predicted proteins | sample 2166191 | NCBI WGS metagenome assembly RCUH01 (sample SAMN09932848, study PRJNA488358) | compost metagenome | feature: garden; material: soil; isolation source: compost soil in an enriched community after 214 h of incubation | place: Germany: Experimental Botanical Garden Goettingen | collected... | reverse complement strand
CCGCGCCCGGATCGAGGTAGTCATCGACGTCGTCGAACCGCAGGAAGGCGCGACGCGCGGTGGTGTTGACCGGGCTGTCCTTGGTCGAATCCTGGATCTCGCGATCATAGGCCCACAGGGGTTCCTGGTTCAGCAGCTCCACGCCGACCACGCCGTGGAAGGCCCCGCGATCCCAGCCGGTGGTGACGGTCAGGCGCTGCGACTCGCCGCCGCCGTCCTCGGTAAAGCCGGTGCGGAAATCAAAGCGCGTGCCGTCCGCCGACTTCTTGAGCACGAAGTTGACCACCCCGGCGATGGCGTCAGACCCATAGACGGCCGAGGCGCTGCCGCTGAGGATTTCGACCCGCTCGATCAGGCCGACCGGGATGTTCGACACGTCGGTGAAGTTGCTCTGTCCCTGGAAGGGCAGAGGGAAGTCGGCGATGCGGCGACCATTGACCAGCACCAGGGTGTGGTTGGGCCCCAGACCACGCAGGTCGACCTGCTGGGCGCCCGGGGTGAAGGAGGCGCCCGACGAGGACTGCTGGCTCTGCGTCTCTCCGCCGTTCTGGGTCACGGCCCGCAGGACGTCCGGCACGCTCTGATAGCCGTTGCGCAGGATGTCGTCGGCGGTGATGGCGGTCACGGGCGCCGGGCCCTCGGTGTCGATCCGACGCGGAATCCGCGAGCCGAGCACCACCACCTCGTCAACCGTGGTCGCCTGATCGTTCGGATTTCCGGGCACGGACGTGGTCTGCGCCGCCGCCGTCAGGGCGATCAGGCTGCTTCCGGCGCCCAGCGCCCAGATGATGGATTTGATGCGTCGCATGACGGTTCCCCCCGTGTCCCTCAAGCGTCACCTTGCTACTGATTTCACTGTTTTAGAAGAGCAAAAACCACCGTTCATCTCGCGTCATTCGACGAAATGTGCGCCTATGCCGGCATCATTGCCGACTACGGGGTTTCTTCATGCGACAGGCGGTTTTCGCCCTTCTTTGCGGCCTCGCGATCGCCCTGGGGTCAGGCCCCCTGCAGGCGGCGGCGCAGACGCCGGACGGCTACACCTATTTCTCGGTCGGCGACGTCTCCAGCCCGACGCCGGGCCAGACCGAGGCCGCCCTGCTGCTGATGGGCGGGGGCGACTGGGACTACCGCGCCTTCCGCTGGTTCCTGGGCAAGGCGGGCAATGGCCACATCGTCATCCTGCGCGCCTCGGGCGACGGCGAGGGGGGCGAGGAGATCTATCGCGACATCGGCGGCGCCGCCTCGGTGCAGACCCTGCTGTTCGATGACAGGAAGGCGGCCTCAGACCCGCGCGTCCTGGCGATTCTGGACCGCGCCGACGGCGTCTTCCTGGCCGGCGGCGATCAGGCGAAATACGTCCGCTTCTGGAAGGACACCCCGGTCGAGACGGCCCTGAACGCCCACGTCGCGCGCGGTCGCCCGATCGGCGGCACCAGCGCGGGCCTCGCCATCCTGGGCGGCGCCGGATATGGCGCGATGGACGACGGCAGCGTCGATTCCGAGACGGCGCTCAAGGACCCGATGGGGGCCGAAGTCACCATGGTGCGCGACTTCCTCAGCATGCCCTATCTGGCCCACGTGGTGACCGACACCCACTTCTCGGTGCGCGACCGTATGGGCCGCCTGATCGCCTTCGTGGCCCAGACCCGCGCCACCGACGACCCGCAGGCGGTCGGCCTGGGCGTCGACGAGGACGGCGCCCTGTGCGTCGAGGCCGACGGCGTGGGTCGCTTCTTCACCGCCAGCAGCGGCTATGCCTGGCTGGTGCAGCCCGACGGCGCTCCGGGCGCCAAACCCGGCCATCCGCTGGACTATGCCTCCATCAAGGTCACGGCCCTGGGCACCGACGGCGAGATCGACCTGAAGACCATGCAGATCACCCGCCCCGCCTTCTCGGGCACGGCCTCGGTCAAGGCCGGTCGCCTGCTGGACCTGCCCGCGCCCCCGACGCAGGCCGCGCCATAATTTCCCCACCAGGGGGCTCCGGGGCGGCTATACTGGCCGCTCCCGCCCAGCCGTTGATCGAGCGATCATGAGTCTCCCTTCGGACCACCCGAAACGCCCCGCCGTCCTGGTCGCGGGCGGCGCCGGCTATATCGGCAGCCATGTCTGCGAGGCCCTGGCGCAGGCCGGTTACCAGCCGGTCGTCCTGGACAACCTGTCGACTGGCCATGCCGAGTTCGTGCGCTGGGGGCCGCTGGTCCGGGGCGATGTCGCCGACGCCGATCTGGTCCGCCGCGCCCTGATCGCGCATGACGTGGCCGCCGTCATGCAGTTCGCCGCCTCATCGGTCGTCAGCGAGTCGGCCACAGCCCCGCTGGACTATTATCGCAACAATGTCGGCGGCCTGCTGGGTCTGGTCGAGGGGATGAGGGCGGCGGGCGTGGACAAGCTGGTCTTCTCCAGCACCTGCGCCGTCTATGGCGATCCGAATGGCGCGGCGATCCGCGAGGACCTGATCCCCGCCCCGATCAGCCCTTACGGCCGATCCAAGCTGATGTGCGAAACCGTGCTGCGCGACGCCGCCCAGGCCCACGACCTGAAGACGGTGGCCCTGCGCTACTTCAACGCCTGCGGCGCGTCCGAAACCGCCGACATCGGCGAGTTCCGACCGGTAGAGACCCATCTGATCCCGCGCGCCATGATGGCCGCCCTGGGGGAGATCGACGACTTTCAGGTCTGCGGCGCCGACTATGACACCCCCGACGGCACGGCGGTGCGCGACTATATTCACGTCGCCGATCTGGCCGCCGGGCATCTGGCCGCGCTGGAACAACTGCTGGACGGACGCCAGGGCTTCTCGGCCTTCAACCTGGGCACCGGCGAAGGCCGGTCGGTGCGTGAAGTGCTGGACGCCGTCGCCGCCGCCTCGGGCATACCGGCGCCGAACGCTGTCGGGCCGCGCCGGGCGGGCGATCCGCCCAGTCTGGTGGCCGATCCGTCGCTGGCGCGGCGGGAGCTGGGCTTTGAGACCCGCTGCTCGGACCTGACGACCGTGGTGGCCAGCGCCTGGGCCTGGCACAACCGGCATCATGCGCGCGGCAATGTTCTGACGGCCTAGTCCCAAGGAAAAAGGCGGGGCTTTCGCCCCGCCTCTTGATGTCGCTCTAGACCTTCAGCGAGTCCGCAAAACGATCAAACAGGTAGAGGCTGTCGATCGGGCCGGAAGAGGCCTCCGGGTGGTGCTGAACGCTGAACACCGGCTGGCCCTTCAGGGCGATGCCGCAGTTGGTGCCGTCGAACAGGCTGACGTGGGTTTCCTCCACGGTCTCCGGCAGGCTGTCGCGGTCCACCGAGAACTCGTGGTTCATCGACACGATCTCGACCTTGCCCGTGGTCAGGTCCTTGACCGGGTGGTTGGCGCCGTGGTGGCCCTGATCCATCTTGATGGTCTTGGCGCCCAGGGCGATGGCCAGCATCTGGTGGCCCAGGCAGATGCCCAGGATCGGCTTGCCGCTGGCGACCAGCTTCTGGATTTCCGGCACGGCGTAGGCGCCGGTCGCGGCCGGGTCGCCCGGACCGTTGGACAGGACCACGCCGTCGGGATTGCGGGCCAGGATGTCCTCGGCCGAGGTCGTCGCCGGCACCACGGTGATCTTCACGCCGGTCGAGGCCAGAGCGCGCAGGATATTGCGCTTCACGCCGTAGTCGATGACCACCACCGACTTGGCGCCGGCTTCAGGCTTGGCGTAGCCGGCCGGCCAGCCCCAGACGCCCTCGGTCCATTCAAAGGCCTGGGTCGTCGAGGCGTCCTTGGCCAGATCCAGGCCGACCAGGCCCTTCCAGTCGCGCGCCTGGGCCACCAGGGCGTCCAGGTCGAACTGGCCCTCGGGGTTGTGGGCGATGACAGCGTGCGGGGCGCCCTTGTCGCGGATGATCTTGGTCAGGGCGCGGGTGTCCACACCGGCCAGGCCGACCACGCCGCGCGTCTTCATCCAGCTGTCCAGGCTGCCGGTGGCGCGCCAGTTGGCGGGTTCGGTCGGAACGTCGCGGAAGATGGCGCCGCGGGCCGCGCGCTCGGGCGACGCGCCGATCTGCTCGACGTCTTCGTGGTTGACGCCGACGTTGCCGACGTGGGGGAAGGTGAAGGCCAGGATCTGGCTCATGTAGGAGGGGTCGGTCAGGATTTCCTGATAGCCCGTCATCGAGGTGTTGAAGACCACCTCGCCGAGGACCGAGCCGACGGCGCCGACGCCGATGCCTTGCAGGACAGTGCCGTCAGCGAGCGCGAGGACGCCAGTGGCGCCGGACAGAATCTGGGTCGTCATGGCGCAGGCTCCTAGCAATGAATACGGGCAGACAAACGGCGGCGTCACTAAAGAGATGCCGGGGCGGGGTCAACCGCCCTTAGCCCTTTAGATCTTCTAGGACCTTTAGACCTTCTGGGTTTTGCGCACCCAGACCCAGGCCAGGCTGGTCAGGGCGAAGAATCCGACGCTGGGCAGGATATAGCCGCCCGCCGCCGCCGCCACCGCAAAGGCCGAGAAGACTACGCCGACCACCGCCAGGATGCGCCACCCCGTCTTCTGGGTCAGCTTCCACAGCGTCATCGAGCACAGGGCGTAAAGACACAGCGTCAGCACCGAAGTCACGCCGATCAGGACGCCGAACTGCTGGCCCAGGGTCGGCTGGGCGCTGGCGATGACCATGACGCTCATGATGACGCAGTTGAGGACGGGGTTGCTCAGGGGCGTCTTGCCCTTGTCGGCGCCGCCGAACCAGCGCGGCATCCAGCCGGCCTCGGCCGAGCCGCGCGCGGTTTCGCCCGCCAGCATGGTCCAGCCGGCGATGGTGCCCAGCACCTTGATCACGGCGCAGGCCGCGACCAGACCGGCCACGGACGAGCCCATGACCCGCGCTACCAGATCGGCATAGGGGCTGGTCGAATGGACCAGAACATCGGCGGGAATGACGCCGAAGACGGCGATGCTGGCGGCCACATAGACGATGAAGGCCAGGGCCACGCCGCCCAGCGAGGCGCGCCCGACGTCGACGGACGGGTTCTTGACCAGGCTGGACAGGGCCGCGGCGCTCTCGACGCCCAGGAAGGCCCAGAAGATGATGGCCAGCGAGGCCGGCACCGTCTTCAACAGGGGTTGGTCGCCGGGGCTCCACGAGGCCGCGAAGGTGTCGCCGCTGAAGGCCATGGCGCCGGCGATGATGGCCAGAACAATGGGGATCAGACCCAGGCCCAGGGTGATGGCGCCGAACCGCGCCGCCGTGCGCGCTCCGCTCGCATAGGCCGCTGTCGTCAGCCAGATCAGCGCCAGATTGCTGAGCGCCGCCCACAGCGGTTCCTTCAGCGCGGGAATGAAGAAGGCCAGATAGCCGGTGCCCGCCACCGCCAGGGCCACATTGCCCGCCAGGCAGGCGGCCCAATAGGCCAGCCCCGTCTGATAGCCGATGAAGCGGCCCATGCCGCGCCGGGTGAAGTCCGAAAGTCCGTCGGCGTCGGGCTGCATCCGACCCAGACCGCCGAACACCAGCGCGAGCGTGACGGCCCCCAGGCCGCAGATCAGCCAGCCGATGATGCTGCTGCTGCCCGTCGGCGCCAGGGTAGCCGGCAGCAGATAAACCCCCGAACCGATCATGTTCCCGGCCACCACCAGGGCGGCGAGCGCCCATCCGATGCGGTGCGGCGGGTCGGGCAGGATTTCCGTCTGGGTCATGCCCGCCCTTTACGCGGGAATCCTCGCCCCGTCCCATGCGAATACGCCGCCGCTGTCAGCGGGCGTCAGGCCCTTGATCACCGTCAGCAGGCTGGCCGCGGAAAAGGCCGGGGAGAACAGCTTCTCCGGCTTGACCCCGCGCTGGAAGGGCGCGCTCAGGGCCGTGTCCACCGTGCCCGGATGCAGGCCCGCGACCACCGCCTGCGGATGGGTGCGCGCCAGTTCCACCGACAGGGTCTTCAGGATCATGTTCAACGCCGCCTTGGACGCGCGATAGCTGTGCCAGCCGCCCAGCCGGTTGTCGCTGATGGAGCCGACCCGCGCCGACAAGGCCGCGAACACCGCCCGCTGGTCGCGCGGCAGCAGGGGCAGGAAGTGACGGGCCGCCAGCGCCGGGCCTACGGCGTTGATCCGGTAGTCGCGCATCAGATGCTCCGCCGTCAGCTCGCGCCAGCTGCGTTCGGGCGTCTGGCCGGAGTGCAGCACCCCGGTCGCCGTCACGATCAGGCTGGGCGCCGGACATTCGGCGATGCGCGCGGCGGCGGCGGCCATGCCGGCCTCGTCCTCCAGATCGAGAAGACCGTGCGTCACCCCGTCGATGGGCGCGACCGGCGTGCGCGACAGGCCGTGCACCACGCGGTCGCCCGCCTGCCCCAGTTGCTGCGCCAGCGCCCGCCCAACGCCGCCCGACACACCGATGATGATCGCCGAACCCTGCGTCATGGCGTTTGCTCTCCCTTGTCGTGAGGAAATACGCGGCTGAAGCGTCTCTGGACCGATCACGCCCTACCCTCGCCATCGGCGGGGGTCTAGGAAGCGGCCAGACCCCGCCTCACTCTGGACGCCCCATGACCATCACCACGGTCGGCCTCGATGCCGACGACACCCTGTGGCACAATGAAACCATCTTCCGCCTCAGCCAGAAGCGGTTCGTGGACCTGCTGGCCGATCACGCCGACGAGCCGGTGATGATGGAGCGCCTGTCGGTGGTCGAGCGGCGCAACCTGCGTCTCTATGGCTATGGGGTGAAGGGCTTCACCCTGTCGATGCTGGAGACGGCGATGGAGCTGTGCGACGGCGCCGCCCCGCCCCACATCATCCGCGAAATCCTGGCCGCCGGCCGCGAGATGCTGACCCACCCGGTCGAGACCCTGCCCGGCGTCGACGAGGTTCTGGCTGAACTGTCCGAGAAGTATCGCCTGGTCCTGATCACCAAGGGCGACCTGATGGATCAGGAGCGCAAGCTGGCGGCCTCCGGCCTGGGCGAGTTGTTCGCCGCCGTCGAGATCGTGTCCGAAAAGGAACGCTCGACCTATGACCGCATCTTCGCCCGCCACGGCACCGGCGCCGCCGAGGCCGTCATGGCCGGCAACTCGATGAAGTCCGACGTCCTGCCCGCGCTGGAAGCCGGCGCCTTCGCCTGCCACATCCCCTACGAGATCACCTGGGCCCACGAACTGGCCGACGCCCCGGAAAACCACCCCCGCTACGTCTCGCTCAGCCGCATCGCCGAACTGCCCGACTGGATCGCGGCGATAGACCGGGCGGAGTAAAATCCCCAGCCGCCTCATTCCGGCCCTTGCCGCCCCGCCCCCGCATCTCTAAACGGGCCGCTTAACCGACAACCTGAACGGATCGGTCGCGGGGGCTCGCCCTGCGTCCGGTTTCTTCGCGCGCGTGGAGCCCGCCGCTGACCAGTCATGAGGAAAAGGATGCTATGGTGCGCGCTGCTCTGGCCGAGCAGGGCGACAGCGGGATCACCCCGCGCCATACGCTGTTCTACTTCTATGGCGGCGGCGACCACGGCGACCTCAACGAGGTGGCCCGCCGCGCAGGGTTCCTGACACGGGGCCAGGACGACATGACCGTCCTGGAGACGACCATAGCGGTCGACGAGGCGTCGTTTTCGCCTGTGTCGGCCATGATGCAATCCTGGGCCGCGGCCTTCCAGCTCGACTACGACGGCTGGGAGTGCGCGGTCGTGACGAACTGAGTAGCAGCCGATGCCCAAGCGCACAGACATCCAGTCCATCCTGATCATCGGCGCCGGCCCGATCGTCATCGGCCAGGCATGTGAGTTCGACTATTCGGGCGTTCAGGCCTGCAAGGCGCTGAAGGCCGAGGGCTACCGGGTCATCCTGGTCAACTCGAACCCCGCCACCATCATGACCGACCCCGAGGTGGCCGACGCCACCTATATCGAGCCGATCACGCCCGAGATCGTCGAGAAGATCATCGCCAAGGAGCGCCCCGACGCGCTTCTGCCGACCATGGGCGGCCAGACCGCGCTGAACACGGCCCTGGCCCTGAACGCCTCGGGCGCCCTGGCCAGGTACGGCGTCGAGATGATCGGCGCCAAGGCCGAGGTCATCGACAAGGCCGAGGACCGTCAGAAGTTCCGCGACGCCATGGACAAGCTGGGCCTTGAATCGCCCCGCTCGCGCGCCGTCCACCACATCGAGGAAGCCGACGACGCCCTGGCCTTCGTCGGCCTGCCCGCCATCATCCGCCCCAGCTTCACCCTGGCCGGCACCGGCGGCGGCATCGCCTACAACATCGAGGAGTTCCACGAGATCGTGGAGCGCGGTCTGGACCTGTCGCCTACCACCGAGGTGCTGATCGAAGAGTCGGTCCTGGGCTGGAAGGAATACGAGATGGAGGTCGTCCGCGACACGGCGGACAACTGCATCATCATCTGCTCGATCGAGAACATCGACCCGATGGGCGTCCACACCGGCGACAGCATCACCGTCGCCCCGGCCCTGACGCTGACGGATAAAGAATATCAGCTGATGCGGACGGGCTCGATCAACGTCCTGCGCGAGATCGGCGTCGAGACGGGCGGATCGAACGTCCAGTGGGCGATCAACCCGGCCGACGGCCGCATGGTCGTGATCGAGATGAACCCGCGCGTGTCGCGTTCGTCCGCCCTGGCGTCCAAGGCCACCGGCTTCCCCATCGCCAAGGTCGCCGCCCGTCTGGCCGTCGGCTACACCCTGGACGAGCTTCAGAACGACATCACCATGGTGACGCCGGCCAGCTTCGAGCCGAGCATCGACTATGTCGTCACCAAGATCCCGCGCTTCGCGTTTGAAAAGTATCCGGGTTCGGAGCCGTCGCTGACCACGGCCATGAAGTCGGTCGGCGAGGTCATGGCCATCGGCCGCACCTTCCAGGAATCCATGCAGAAGGCCCTGCGCGGTCTGGAAACCGGCCTGAACGGCTTTGACGAGATCGAGATCGAAGGCGTGGCCGACGCGGAGGACGACGCCAGCGCCCGCGCCGCCGTCATCCGCGCCCTGGGCCAGCCGACGCCCGACCGCATCCGCGTCATCGCCCAGGCCTTCCGTCACGGCCTGACGGTCGAGGAGGTCAACGCCGCCTGTTCCTACGAGCCCTGGTTCCTGCGTCAGATCGCCGACCTGATCCGCACCGAGGGCCACGTCCGCGTCCAGGGCCTGCCCACGACCGACGCTGATTTCCGCAAGCTGAAGGCCAAGGGCTTCTCCGACGCCCGCCTGGCGACCCTGACCGGCAAGACCGAGGTCGAGGTCCGCAAGGCCCGTCGCGCCCTGAACGTCCGCCCGGTGTTCAAGCGCATCGACACCTGCGCCGCCGAGTTCGCCTCGGCCACGGCCTATATGTATTCGACCTATGAGAGCGGCGCCCTGGGCCAGGTCCCCGAGTGCGAAGCCGCGCCGTCGGACAAGAAGAAGGCCATCATCCTCGGCGGCGGTCCTAACCGCATCGGCCAGGGCATCGAGTTCGACTACTGCTGCTGCCACGCGGCCTTCGCCTTCGCCGACATCGGCGTCGAGTCGATCATGGTCAACTGCAACCCCGAGACCGTCTCGACCGACTACGACACCTCCGACCGCCTTTACTTCGAGCCCCTGACGGGCGAGGACGTGCTGGAGCTGATCGACGTCGAGCGCTCGAACGGCGACCTGATCGGCGTCGTGGTGCAGTTCGGCGGCCAGACCCCGCTGAAGCTGGCCCACGCCCTGCAAGAGGACGGCGTGCCGATCCTGGGCACATCCGTCGACAGCATCGACCTGGCCGAAGACCGCGAGCGCTTCCAGCAGATGCTGGAGGCCATCGGTCTGAAGCAGCCCCCGAACGGCCTGGCCCGCTCGGCCGAGGAAGCCGCGCAGAAGGCCGAGGAGGTCGGCTATCCCGTCGTGCTGCGCCCCTCCTACGTCCTGGGCGGCCGCGGCATGATGATCGTCCACGACCGCGAGCAGCTGGACCGCTATGTCGGCGAGGCCATGCGCGTCTCGGGCGACGATCCGGTCCTGATCGACCACTATCTGAACCGCGCCACCGAGGTGGACGTCGACGCCCTGTGCGACGACGAGACCGTCTTCGTCGCCGGCGTGCTGGAGCATATCGAGGAAGCCGGCGTCCACTCGGGCGACAGCGCCTGCTCCATGCCGCCCTTCTCGCTGCGCCCCGAGATCGTGGCCGAGCTGAAGCGCCAGACCGCCGCCATGGCCAAGGCCCTGAAGGTGCGCGGCCTGATGAACGTGCAGTTCGCCATCGAGGAGCCGCACAGCGAAAACCCGCGCATCTTCGTGCTGGAAGTGAACCCGCGCGCCAGCCGCACGGCGCCCTTCGTGGCCAAGACCATCGGCCAGCCCATCGCCTCCATCGCCGCCAAGGTCATGGCCGGCGTGCCGTTGGCCTCCTTCGGTCTGGTCGATCACGAGCTGGACCACATCGCGGTCAAGGAAGCCGTCTTCCCGTTTGCGCGCTTCGCCGGGGTCGACACCATCCTGGGTCCGGAAATGCGCTCGACCGGCGAGGTCATGGGCCTGGACTGGAAGCGTGAAGGCGAGGCCGATCTGGCCCCCGCCTTCGCCCGCGCCTTCGCCAAGTCGCAGATCGGCGGCGGCACCGTCCTGCCGACCGAAGGCTGCGCCTTCGTCTCGGTTAAGGAGGCCGACAAGCCTTTCATCGTCGAGGCTGTCCGCTCGCTGCTGGAGCAGGGCTTCTCGGTGATCGCCACCTCAGGCACCCACGACTACCTGAAGGCCCAGGGCCTCGAGGTCGGTCTGGTCAAGAAGGTGCTGGAAGGCCGCCCGAACATCGTCGACGCCATGAAGAACGGCGAGGTCCAGCTGGTCTTCAACACCACCGACGGCAAGCAGGCCCTGGCCGACAGCTTCTCGATCCGCCGCACGGCCCTGATGATGAAGATCCCCTACTACACCACCGCCGCCGGCTCGCTGGCCGCGGCGCAAGGGATCGCCGCCATCCGCGCCGGCGAACTGGATGTCCGCCCGGTGCAATCCTACAACTGAGCCTCGGGCCAGTGCTGAAAACGGCCCCCGGTGTTTCGACGCCGGGGGCTTTTTTTGCGCCCAACGGCCCACCGCGCCGCTTAACCGTTCGTCAGCTCCCCGTCGGCGATCCTGTTCGAAGGATCGGAGACCACGCCCGAATGCCCCTGCCGATGATCGACTTGAGCCTGCTGCTGTTGCTGATCGGCAACCTGATCGCCTTCCTGATGTTCTGGCTGGACAAGGAGCAGGCCCGGAGCGGCGGCTGGCGCATTTCCGAGCGTACGCTGCTGACCGCGGTGGCCTTTGGCGCCCTCGGGGCGTGGATGGGTCAGCACATCCTGCGCCACAAGACGCGCAAACAGCCCTTCGCCAGCCGTCTGGGCCTGATCCTGACCCTCTACGTCCTCACGCTCCTGACCGCCGCGCTCTACGTCATCTGGCGCACGCGCTTCGCCTGACAGGCCGCAGCGTCGCTTGGCCTCACGTCCGCCGGCACTGGAGCGGACGGCGGCGCCGGAGCCCCGCCGCAACTGATCCGGCTTCGACGTCTGGACGTATCCTGCGCCAGACGCCAAGCTCGGCGTTCATGTCTGAGGGGCGCGGCGATGATCCTGGTCCACCATCTGAACAACTCCCGCTCGCAGCGCGTGCTCTGGCTGCTGGAGGAGCTGGGCCTGCCCTATGAGGTCAAGCGCTATGAGCGCAATCCGGCCACCATGCTGGCCCCGCCCGAGCTGAGAGCCGTCCATCCCCTGGGCAAGTCGCCGGTGCTGGACGACGGCGAGGTGCGCGTGGCCGAAACCGGGGCCATCGTCGAATACCTGCTGGACGCGCACGATCCCGAGGGACGGCTGCGTCCGGCGCGCGGCACGGCGGACGGGCGGCGCTTCAGCTATTGGATGCACTATGCCGAGGGTTCGGCCATGCCGCCGCTGCTGCTGAAGCTGGTCTTCTCCCAGATGCCCAGGCGGGCGCCGGGCCTGCTGCGTCCCATCGTCAACGGCATCGCCGTCAAGGCTCAGCGCACCTTCATCGACCCTCAGTTGAAGGCCCACGCCGACTGGCAGGAAAAGGAACTGGCCGCCACAGGATGGTTCGCCGGGCCTGACTTCAGCGCCGCCGATATCATGATGAGCTTCCCGCTGGAGGCCGCCGCCAGCCGGGCGATCGACCTGACGGCCTATCCCAACATCGCCCGTTTCCTGCAGGCCATCCACGCCCGCCCCGCCTGGAAGCGGGCGTTGGAGCGCGGTGGAGACTACGCCTACGCCTGATGCCGCCGTTCCCTGATCACGGCTTCGGGAGGGCGCAACCCCCGCGAGGCGCCGACGTTTACGAGCCCATGCGCCTTTCAGTCATTCAAGTCATCGCAGCCCTGGCCGCCGCCATCTGCGTCGTTATCGCCTTCATCGCCGCGGGGGTGGGACTGATTTCCAGCGTCTTCATGCTGCTGGCCGTGGCGGCGTTGGGCTTTATCGCCTGGACCGCGATCCGTCGAGCCATGGGGCAGACCAAGCCCTAACCCGCTTCGCCGATCATGCTCTTGAGTTTGGCGAAAGGGCGCCCTAGGCTCTTGACCCCGATCACGCGCGCCCCGTGATCGCGTCTGTGCTGATTACGTCTCTCATTAGTCTCAGGGCGAAACAAGAAATTCACGACACAATGGAAAAAGTGCCGATGACGGCCGAGGGCTACCGTGTCCTCGACGAACAGTTGAAGCAATTGAAGCAGGTCGAACGGCCGAGCGTCATCGCGGCCATCTCCGAGGCCCGCGAACACGGCGACCTGTCCGAAAACGCCGAGTATCACGCCGCCAAGGAGCGCCAGGGCTGGATCGAAGGCTCGATCGCCGACATCGAGGACAAGCTGTCGCGCGCCCAGGTGATCGACGTGTCCAAGCTGTCGGGCGACCAGGTCAAGTTCGGCGCCACCGTCACCTTCGTGGACGAGGACACCGAAGAAGAGGGCGTCTATCAAATCGTCGGCGAACACGAAGCCGACGTGAAGCTGGGCAAGATCTCCATCGCCTCGCCGATCGCCCGCGCCCTGATCTCGAAGGAGGTCGGCGACGTGGTCGAGGTCAACACGCCCGGCGGCGTGAAGGCCTATGAGATCCTCAAGGTCGAGTGGAAGTAGGCCCCTCTCCCTTTGAGAAGGCCACAGGGGCGCGCGGTTCTGCCGCGCGCCCTCTGTCTGTCTGGGTGGTGTCCGACGGCCGCACCGGCATCCAGAACCAGGCCCTGGGTCTGGCCGAGGCGGTCGCCCGCCTGACCCCCGCCGACATCGACATCAAGATCGTCCGCTGGCGCCCCCTGTTCGACCGCTGGCCCTCAGGGCTGAAGGCCCCCTCCATGCTGGCGCCGGAGTCGTTCGACCCGCGCACCGTGACCGACTGGCCCGACCTGTGGATCGCCACGGGCCGCGCCACCCTGCCCCTGTCAGCCAGGGTCCGCGAGTGGAGCGGCGGCCAGACCTTTACGGTCCAGACCCAGGACCCGCGCTGGAAGAACAGCGCCTATGACCTGATCGTCGCCCCCGCCCATGACGGCCTGTCGGGCGACAATGTCTTCGAGATCGTCGGCAGCCCCCACCGCATCACGCCGTCAAAACTGGCTGAGGCCGCGCCTGCGTTCGCGGGCCGCATCGCCCCCCTGCCCCATCCGCGCGTCACGGTCATGATCGGCGGCAAGTCGAAGGCCTTCGACCTGCCCGAGGCCCATGCCGCGGCTCTGGCCGAGCAGATCAAGGCGGCGGTTCAGGCCGCTGGCGGCTCGCTGCTGCTGACCTTCTCACGCCGCACGCCGGAAGCCGCCAAGGAGATCATGACCGCGCGCCTGTCGGCCCTGCCCGGCTGGATCTGGGACGGAAGCGGCGCCAACCCCCTGTTCGCCATGCTGAACGCCGCCGACCACGTCCTGGTCACCGAGGACAGCGCCAACATGGCGACAGAGGCCGCCGCGACCGGCAAGCCGGTCCATGTCCTGCCGATGATCCCGCTCAAACCCGCCGGAAAGTTCGCCCGCCTGCACGCGGACCTCGCCGCCCACGGCGCCGCCCGTCCGTTTGACGGCGATCTGGAGCCCTGGACCTACGCCCCGCTCAACGAAACCGAGCGCACGGCGCGCGCCGTCCTGGAGGCAATGCGGACGCGCTAGTCTCCGCCGCCGCAGCTCCCGCCGTCCGAGGCACAACTGGCGTCGCTCCCGCTCGACGCGCCCCCGTCGGAAATGACGCCGCCAGCGCCGTCGCTCTTCTTTTTCGAGGCGCCGCCGTCGCTCAGGCCCATCATGGCCACACCCAGACCCGAGCCGATGGCGATGCCTAACGACAGCCACAGCGCCAGGTTGTCGGTCGCCGTCCCCACAGCGACGCCGATCCCAACGCCCGCGCCCACGCCGATCGGCAGAAAGACCGCCTTGTTTTTTCCGCCCATGAATCCCTCCAACTCAGCCTGAAACCGCGATCCTAGCATCGCGATTCGGGGAATCAGCGCCTAAATAGGCGCCATGACCCAAGCCTCCGCCCAAGTTCGCACCGTCCGCCTCGCCGTCATCGGTTCCGGTCCCGCCGGCTGGACCGCCGCCATCTACGCCGCCCGCGCCTCGCTGAACCCGGTGGTCATCGCCGGTCTGCAGCCCGGCGGACAGCTGACCATCACCACGGATGTCGAGAACTATCCCGGCTTCGCCGAGACCATCCAGGGTCCCTGGCTGATGGAGCAGATGCAGGCCCAGGCCGAGCACGTCGGGACCGAGGTCATCCACGACATCGTGGTCAAGGCCGACCTGTCGCAGCGGCCCTTCCGCCTGACGCTGGATTCGGGGACGGAGCTTCTGGCCGAAACCGTCATCATCTCGACCGGCGCCCAGGCCAAGTGGCTGGGCCTGGAAAGCGAGCAGAAATATCAGGGCTTCGGCGTCTCGGCCTGCGCCACCTGCGACGGCTTCTTCTATCGCGGCAAGCAGGTCGTGGTCGTCGGCGGCGGCAACACCGCCGTTGAAGAAGCGCTGTTCCTGACCAACTTCGCCGAGAAGGTCACGGTCATCCACCGCAAGGCCGAGTTCCGCGCCGAGAAGATCCTGCAGGACCGCCTGTTCGCCCATCCCAAGATCGAGGTGATCTGGGACGTGGCGGTTGATGAAATCCTCGGCGTCGTCGACGGCGTGGCCCGCAATGTCACCGGCGTCCGACTGAAGAACGTCAAGACCGGCGACCTGTCGGAAATCCCCGCCGACGGCGTCTTCATCGCCATCGGCCACGCCCCGTCGTCGGAGCTGTTCGCCGGCCAGCTGGAGATCAACTCCGGCGGCTATCTGCGGGTCAAGCCGGGCACGGCCTCGACCGCCATCGAGGGGGTCTACGCCGCCGGCGACGTCACCGACGACGTCTATCGCCAGGCCGTCACCGCCGCCGGCATGGGCTGCATGGCGGCGCTGGAAGCCTCGCGTTTCCTGGCCGAGGAAGACCACAAGGCCGCCCACAACCCCATCAGCCACGCCGAAGCCGAGAAGATCGGCGCCTGGTAAGAGCGCCGATCGGCGAGGGCGTCAGCCCTCGCTGGCCTCGGTCAATTCCGTCAGATCATCAACCGACAGGGTCAGGTCGGCGGCTTTCAGCGTGTCCGACAACTGTTCCAGGCTGGTGGCGCTGACGATGGGGGCGGCCACGCCGGGACGGCTCAACAGCCAGGCCAGGGCGGCCTGGGCCGGGGTCGCTTCGTTGCGGTCGGCCACGGCGCGCAGGGTCGCAAGGATCCTCAGTCCGCGCGCGTTGAACCTGTCCTTCAATGCGCCCTCGCGCGGGGTCCCGATCACCTGGTCCGCAGTCAGATACTTGCCGCTCAGAAAGCCGGATTCCAGGCTGTAATAGGTGATGGCGCCGACGCCTTCCTTGACCGCCAGGTCCTGTAACGGTCCTTCGAAGGTCGTGCGGCTGTAGAGGTTGTAGTGCGGCTGCATCGCCGAGTAGCGAGCCAGACCCTCGCGGTCGGAAATCGCCAGGGCCTCACGCACTCGGGACGCCTCATGGTTGGACACGCCGATGGCGCGGACCTTGCCAGCCTGTATCAAGCGATCAAAGGCGCGCAGGGTCTCCTCCTGCGGCGTATGTGGATCGGGCCAGTGCGCCTGATAGAGGTCGATGACATCAGTGTTGAGACGACGGAGCGAATCTTCGACCGCCCTCTCGATCCAGCCTGGGGACAGGTCATTGCGTCCCTGCCCCATGTCCGCGCCGACCTTGGTCAGCAGCTTGACCTGATGCCGCTTGCCGGTAGAGCGCAACCATTCGCCGATAAGGCTCTCGCTTTCGCCGCCGATGTTCCCCGGAACCCAGCGCGAATAGACATCCGCCGTATCGATGGCGTCGAAACCCGCATCCACGAAGGCGTCCAGCAACTGGAACGACCGCTCGCGATCCGCCGTCCAGCCGAAAACATTGCCGCCGAAAACCAGCGGGGCGATACTCAGACCGCTGTTTCCCAGGGCGCGCTTCTTCATAAGAGGACCTTCCGTTTCGAGGAGGCCCTGACATGGGACGAAAGCGCCCGTGCGCAACTGTGATGCTGGAAATCAGGCCGCCGGCTTGCCGACTTCCTCGACGGCCATGGCGGTGACGCCGGGCGGAGACGCGACCGCGACGGCGGGCGCGGGCGTCGCCTCATAGGCTTTCAGCCGCTCATTGATGGCGGCGATCTCGTCCTTGCTGGCCTGACGGCGGCCGCCCAGGCTGGCGATGCCGACGACGCGGGTCTGGCCGTCGATCTCTACGGTTCGCAGCTGGTTCGGCGCGGCGCCCGCCAGGGCTTCCTCGACGCTGTCGGCGGCCAGCAGGATGCGGGGCCGGGCGAAGCGGGCCTCGTCGATGACCGGCTCGCGGCCCGCCGACCTCTGGACGAAGGCTTTGCTTTCGCCCGGCGCGCCCTTCCAGCGATAGAAGATGTGCGCCCCGACCTGGGTGATCTTGGCCAGGGTCGGCGACCACCAGGGGTGGACGTAGTCGGCGTGATAGTGGGTCGCCGTACCCACGCGCGTCGCCACATGGCCGGCCAGGGCGCGCTCGGCCACGCGGGCGGCGCGGGACCAGGCCCAGGGGATAGGGGTGCGGCTCAGGGCGCCGTCGCAGGTGAAGCTGAACTGGCAGCCGGTGGTCCGCTCGGCCCCCTGATAGACCACGCCGCAGACCGTGTTGGGATAGTTGGGGTCGCGCACCCGGTTCAGCACGACCTGAGCCACGCCCTCCTGCCCCTCGCTCGGCTCCAGCGCCGCCTCGTAATAGACGGCCTGGGTCAGGCAGCGCAGGGCGCGCTTGCGGTCCGCCTCGGTGGCGGGACGCAGATCAAAGGGCTTGGCCGGTTGCAGGGCGCCGAAGGCGGTCGGCATGGCCGCATTCAGCTGCTGGGCCGCGACGCCCGAGACGCCGGCGTCCAGCGACGGCTTGCCGCCCAGGCTCAGGCTCTCCCAACCCGGCGTCAGGCCGTAGAGCTCGGGCTGGTTCAACCCCGGATCGAAGCGGCGGGCGATCGCAAGCTGACCGGGGTCCAGCCGCGCCATGATCAGTTTCAGGCCGTTCGGGGTCAGGTCGCCGCCCGTGGCGCGGGCCACGGCCTCGGCGGTGCGATCCAGATCGGGGCGCACGCTGGAGCTGGCCGACATGGCCAGGCCCATGACCGCCAGACCGACAGCCGCGACCATGGGCGCCGCGGCCAGGGCCTGACGTCCGGTCGTCTTCAGCTGCGGCAGTCGGCCTTTCAGCATCCAGCGTCCCAATCCAGCGTCTCATGTGCGGCGCTGGCGAGCGCCGGAGGGTGATCCTCTGACCGCCCAATCCGGCGCTTTTCAGGCCCGAAGATTACCGTTCCGTGAGGGCAGACCGGGAGCCTGATTCACGGCGTCGAAGGAACCGCAGGGCGATCCCTCCTCAGCAGACCAGGCTCTAACGCTCGCCGAGGCTCGAACGCAGCATCCAGGCGGCCTTTTCGTGCGCCGCCAGACGCTGGGTCATCAGATCGACGCTGGCCTCGTCCCCCACCTTGTCTGCGGCGTCCAGCGCGGCGCGGGCCGTGGCGATCAGCACGCCGTGGTCCTTGATCAGCTCCTTGAGCATGGCGCCGGCGTCTTTTTCAGGATCGCCGTCCTTGATCGAGGTCAGGTTGGCGAAGGCCGAGGCGCTCTGCGGGGCCAGCTCGCCCAGGGCGCGGATGCGCTCGGCGATATCGTCCAGCGCGGTCCAGATCTCGGTGTATTGCTGCTCCAGCAGCTTGTGCAGGCTGAAGAACTCCGGCCCCCGGACGTTCCAGTGATAGCCGTGCGTCTTCTGATAGACGGCGAAGCTGTCAGCCAGGACCTTGGACAGTTCCTGCGCGACGTCGCCGCGTTCCTTGGGTTTCAGGCCGGTGTCGATGGAGGCGGTCATGTCTGCTCCTGATGCGTGACGAACGAAATATCCAGCTCTGCAGTTAGGTCTTTTCGCGCCGCAGCCAAGGGGCGGCGACGACCTGGGCAGATGAATCTTCGCTGTGCCTAACGCTGAGGATGCCGGAGCGTTGCAACAGGATGCCTTCTCCCCTTGCGGGAGAAGGCGGTCGGTCAGGGCCGAATGAGGGGTTTCGCCACGGCGGGCGTGGGCTGCAGTTTCAACATCGCGCACCCCTCATCCGTCCGGCTTCGCCGTCCACCTTCTCCCGCAAGGGGGAGAAGGATTTTAGAGGTCTTAGCGCTGACGCGCCTTGCGGGCGGCGTAGCGGGCGTCGCGCGCGGCCTTCTGTTCTTCCTTGGTCAACTGCTTGCGCTCCTTGCGGGCGGCGCGCTTGGCGGCGTCGACTTCTTCCTGGGCTTCCTGCTCAGCGGCCAGGCGAGCCGCTTCCTTCTCGGCCTTTTCGCGCCGCTGCTCAGCCTTCTCCAGCTCGAACTGCTGACGCAGGGCTTCCTTTTCGGCGGCGCGCTTGAGGGCCAGCTTCTCGAACTCAGGATCCTGGACCGTCGGCTTGGGCTTGAACTTGGCCAGCAGCGCCTTCTTGGCCTCTTGCTGGGCGGTGATGCGGTCGTTGAAGCCGGTTTGTTTGAGGTCTCGCATGCGTAGAGGCGGTCTTCCTTGAAACTCTGATGAGGGGCGACGCCGATCAATGGCGGCCCGGCGGGCGTGCAGATGCGCGAACGGCCCGGCGCGCTGGCAAAGCGGAATCCGGCGCAAAAAGCAAGCTCTGCGGTCGTTCCTGACCTCTAAACGCGCAATTTAGAGCGATATCGCGTCCAGGACAGCTGGCGTGCAGCGCGACCCCGCAGACAAAGCGGGGCCGCGCACAGGCTCGACTAACGGTGCGGCTTGTCGATATGGCCGGCGGCGGCGCCGGCTGCTCCGCCGACCGCGGCCCCCACCGGCCCGGCCACCACGGCGCCGGCGATGGCGCCGGTCGCCGCCTTCTGTTCGACCGAGTGGCCGCAGGCGGACAAGACCAAGGCCGAAACCCCGAGGGCGAGAACAGCGGCGGCGCGGATCGGGGATCGGGTCATGAGACAGAGAACTCCTTGAAATGGTTCAGCTTGCAACGCCCCCAGGGCCCTAAAGTTCCCCTCTCAAGCGAAACGCCTTCTAGCAAGTAACCTAGCCGCCACGAATAGCGTTTACGATGCGATCGACGCCCGATCGAAATCATCGACCTGTATCCGAATACAGATTCGGCAAGATGTGCTGAAGCAATGACACAGGCTGCTCACAAGCGGTCGAAACGCCATCTGTAGGCGCGCGACGAATTGCTGCGGCGCAGCGATATCTGGCGAATCAACCACATTGAGGTCATAAACAGATGGCTTAAGGCCCGCCTTCCGGAGGTCGGCCGTTCGTCGATCTCTGGTCCGGAGCCGGTTCGCGACGCGTCATGTCGCCTGGGTTCGTTGAGTACAGGGGCGGCATCCTCGCCCTGCTGAACAGGACTACGCCTTTGAGTTTCTCTTCGCAGACGCGTGCGCTGATGCACGCCGCCCAATCGATTCGCCTGCGCCCCAAGACGGCGGCTGCGGCGTTCGGCGGCGTCGTCAGCCTTGCTGTCGGTGGAGCCTATCTGGGCGGCGTCGCCGCCCAGGCTTCAACCGTTCGCGCCCAGGCTGAGCGCCTGCAGGGCGCCGGCTCCGAGGGCTATACCCAGGAAGCCATGGCCGCCGCGGCCGGCGGCCTGGACGCCAGCGCCCTGGCCATCGCCGATCGTCACGACCCCTATTCCGTCGCCGGCGCCGCCCAGCGCGACCGCCAAGCGGAGTTGCTGACCGCCCGCCTGGAAGAGACCCATAACGGCCTGCGTCGCGCCGACCTGACCAATCCCGCCGCCAGACCCTTCCGCATGGGCAGCGCTCTGGATCAGTCGCGCGATCTCGATTGCCTGACCAAGGCCGCCTACTATGAAGCGCGCGGCGAAGGCTCGGACGGCATGAAGGCCGTGGCCCAGGTGGTTCTGAACCGCGCCCGTCACGCCGCCTTTCCCAATACGGTCTGCGCCGTGGTCTTCCAGGGCTCGAACCGCAGCACCGGCTGCCAGTTCAGCTTCACCTGCAACGGCGCCATGCGCGGGGCGGTCAACCGCGCCGCCTGGAACCGCGCCCGCGACGTGGCCTCCAAAGCCCTGTCGGGTCAGGTCTATGCGCCCGTCGGCAACGCCACCCACTTCCACACCACGGGCGTTTCGCCCCGCTGGCGCAACAACCTGGTGAAGGTCGGCCAGGTCGGCGATCACCTGTTCTATCGTTTCGGCGGGCGCTCGGGGTCCAGCGACGCCTTCCGCTACACGCCGCGCCCCTCGACCGTCGCCGAAGCGCCGCGCCTGATCCAGGCCAGCCTCAAGACGACCGAGGCGTCAAGCGGACCGGTGCCCTATAATCAGATCGTGTCGGAAACCCCCGTCGCCGGCTGATCCCCGGCGACGAACCGCGCTTAGCGGCCCTGCGTCTTCCACTGCGGCGTCAGGTTCTGCTTCAGGTTGCCGTAGCGGCCCTGTTGACCCGTGTTGACGTCCGCGTCGCCCGGCTGACCCGACTGGACGCCGGTGGCCAGATCGCGACGATCCGCCATATCCTGAACCGAGCGCGCGCCGTGATCGGCGAAGCTGCGCTGCTCCTTGGGCACGGACGGGGACTTGGTCATGGCGGGCTCCTTTCATCCAAATGAAACGAGCCTCGGCGCAAGGGTGTTCCCGGCCCGCTTCTTGCTGGGCCCCGTGCCGAAAGCCCCCGATATCCCGGAAGCCGCCGCATGACCCTGACCTCCGCCGCCCCGTCCGCCGCCTCGAAGACCCGCGGCGGCGCGCTAGACGCCCTGAGATTCGTCGCCGCCCTCTTCGTGGTCGTGTTCCATTTCGGGGATACGGCGCCGATCTCGCTTCAGTCGATGCACGGCTTTCTCGGACGCGGCTATCTGGCCACCGATTTCTTCCTCATCCTGTCGGGCTTTGTTCTGGCCAAGGCCTATGGTGCGGGCGTCGCCAGCGGCAGGGTGACCCTGGCCCGCTTCTGGCTCAAGCGGCTGGCGCGCTGCTATCCTACGCACCTCATCACCCTGGCCATGCTGGTCGTCATGGTGCTGGCCGCCGGAGCCCTGGGCATGCAGGCCAGTAATGAGGGCCGGTTCGACCTGTCCGGCCTGCCCGCCCAGATCCTCCTGCTGCACGCCTTCGGCCTGGGCGGCGGTCACTGGAACATTCCCAGCTGGACCATCTCGACCCTGCTGATCTGCTACGCCTTCTTCCCCATGCTGTGGCGCGCCATGCTGAGGATCAACAGCGTCTGGATCAGCCTGGGTCTGGCGGCCGCCATCGTCGTCGGCGCCAACGCTCTCAGCCTGGCCCTGCTGGGCGAGCAGCAGTTCAGCCTGCCCTTCCAGTGGTGCATGTTCCGCGCCGCGCCGCTCTTCCTCGTCGGACTTACGCTGGCGCGCGCGGTGCAGACAGGCCGCTGGACAGCCGGCTCGGCGCGTCTCGTCGGCTTTGGCGGCGGGGCGATCCTGCTGGCCAACGCCTGGCTGGTCGGGCCGGACCTGATCAACATCCTGGCCATCTGCGCCATCATCATCGGCTGCGGCGCCTCGCCGGTGACCAGACCCATCCCCGGCGCCGAATGGGGCGCCAAGGTCAGCTTCTGCCTGTTCATGGTCCACACCATCACCGGCGCCATCTGGTTCGACGTGGTCGAGCCCCTGGCCGCCCGCCTGCACCCGGCGGTCGAGACCGTGGCCTGGGAGGCCTGGGCCATGTGGCTGGGCGCCCTGGTCTTCACCCTGATCGCCTCGGACCTCTACAACCGCATCATCGACGAGCCGATCCAGAAATGGATCGGCCGCAAATGGTTCGCCCGACCGGTCAGTTCGCGTCCAGACCCACGTCCAGTTGCGGAACAGAATGCGTAAGGGCGCCGACCGAGATCACGTCCACCCCGGTCGCGGCGATGGCCGCCACGGTCGTCAGGTTGACCCCGCCTGAGGCTTCCAGCGTCACGGGACCAAAGGCGCTGGCCTTCACCCGACGCACGGCCTCCTCCAGATCGGCCAGGCTGAAGTTGTCCAGCATGATGACGTCGGGGCGCTCGGCCATGACCTCGTCCAGCTGATCCAGCCCGTCGACCTCGACCTCGACCTTCATCAGGTGCGGGGCGAAGGCCCTGGCGCGGCGCACCGCCTCGCCCGCCCCGCCGCAGACGGCGACGTGGTTGTCCTTGATCAGGATGGCGTCATCCAGACCGAAGCGATGGTTCAGCCCGCCGCCGCAAGCCACCGCGTGCTTCTCCAGCGCGCGCAGGCCGGGCGTGGTCTTGCGGGTGTCGGCGATGCGGGCGGTCGTGCCCGCGACAGCCTGCACATAGGTCCGGGTGAGGGTAGCGATGCCGCACATCCGGCCCAGCAGGTTCAGCGCCGTCCGCTCCGCCGCCAGCAGGGCGCGGGCATCAGCCTCGACCGCAACCAGGACGGTCCCGGCCTCGAAGGCCTCGCCGTCCGCGACATTCACCGTCACCTTGGCCTTGGGGTCCATGGCATGAACCGCGATCCGCACCACGGCGCCGCCGGCCATCACGCCCTCCTGACGCGCGGCGAAGACGGCGCTCATCCGCGCGTCCTCGGGGATGCAGGCCTGGGCCGTCACGTCCCCGACGCGGCCCAGATCCTCGGCCAGGGCCATCCGCACGACAGGCTCGATCAGCAGGTCCGGCAGGGTTCGGGTCATGATCTCAACGTCTCTCATTATTCGCCGTCATCCCGGGACGCGCAGCGGACCCGGGACCCAGACGGTCAGACTATCTCACAACCGCCTGGGTTCCGGCTCGCGCCTGCGGCGCGTCCGGAATGACGGAAGAATGGGTCATGCGGGTGTGCAGGGCCGTCGGCAGGCTGTCGGGGTAGTCGACGCGGTAGTGCCCGCCGCGGCTCTCGCGCCGGTTCAGCGCGCCCTCGGCGATCAGCCGGGCGGCGGTCAGGACCACAGCTTCGGGATGCGCCTTAGCCAGCCGGTCGATCACCGCCATCAGGGCGCTCAGCCCTTCTTCGTCGCGAACCACGCCGGCGAACCGGGTCATGGCGGCGCGCAACTCGGCCATGGCCTCGGGCGGCAGGTCCTTGGACGCCCGCGCCGGCCTCAGGTCGACTTTGGGGAGCTGAACCTCCAGCGCCGCCGCCCGCCCGGCGCGCCGCCCGAAGGCGCCCGCTTCCAGCAGGGAGTTGGAGGCCAGACGATTGGCGCCGTGCACACCCGTCGCCGCGCATTCGCCGATGGCGTAGAGGCCCGGAACCGTCGTCCGCCCCTCGTCGTCGGCGACGATGCCGCCCATGTGGTAGTGGGCCGCCGCCGCCACCGGGATGGGGCTGACGCGCGGGTCCATCCCGGCGCGCATGCAGGCGGCGAACACCGCCGGAAACTCATGCGGAAAGGCCTCGCCCACGGCCTGGGTCGCGTCCAGAAACGCCCCGCGTCCGTCGGCCCTTGCTGCGTGCACCGCCCGCGCCACGATGTCGCGCGGGGCCAGATCGGCGTCTTCATCCGCGCCCAGCAGGAAGGCGCCGGTCCCGTCGATCAGCCGCGCCCCCTCGCCGCGCAGGGCCTCGGTCGCCAGCGGCGCCGGGTCGAGACCTACATCGATGGCGGTGGGATGGAACTGCACGAACTCAGGGTCGAGGATTTCAGCCCCCGCCAGATAGGCCAGGGCCAGTCCCTCGCCACGCAGGGCCGAGGGGTTGGTGGTCACTTCATACAGGCCGCCGACCCCGCCGGTCGCCAAAACCACGGCCGGCGCGAAGACCTCGTCCACCCGCCCGCCGGAGCGTTCGATCAAGGCCCCGCGCACCCGACCGTCCGCGTCCTGGATCAGGCCGCGCAGTCGCCCGTCTTCCCAGATTTCGACGTGTCTGGAGGCGCGCGCCGCGGCCACCACCGCCGACAGGATGGCCCGCCCGGCGCCGTCGCCGCCCACCCGCGCCACGCGCGGCAGGCTGTGCGCCGCTTCCAGCGAGACGGAAAATCCGCCCGTCTCGTCCCGATCAAACGGCGCGCCCAGCGAGGCCAGCCACTCTACCGTCTCACGTCCGCGCTCGGTCAGGGCGCGCGCCGCCTCGGGCTCGACCAGCCCGGCGCCCGCCCCTTCGGTGTCTTTCGCATGCAGGACCGCGCTGTCCTTGGGCGACAGGGCCGCCGCGAGCCCGCCCTGGGCCCAGGCCGAGGAGCAGGCGTTCAGCAAGGGCTCCGGCGTGACCACCAGAGCTTTGGCGGGCGCCGCCTCCAGCGCGGCCGACAGCCCCGCCAGTCCGCCGCCTATGATCAGCGGCCCGTCATGCCGGATGCGCGCCATGGCTTTAGCGGCCTCCCACGCCGATGAACCGCAGACCCATGTCGAAGGCCGGCTCGACCGCCCCGCCGGTCAGGGGCAGCAGGGCACCGATCGCCGCCGCCGCACAGACCGCCGCTGTCGCCAGATAGAGGGCCAGGCTTCGCCCCGCCTCGGGCCAGCTCAATTGCCCCCAGGCCGCGCGCCAGACGCCGCGCTTCAGGTGGCTGAACACGGCGATGCCGAGGAAGACCGCCAGAATGAACCGCCCGGTCGACAGACCCCACCAGACGGCCAGGCCGCCGACGGCCAGCAGCGCCACCTGTTCCAGGCGCGGATGCACCCGCGTCAGCACCGGCCCCAGCGCCTTGGACCCGTCCAGCGGCGGGGCGGGCAGCAGGTTCACCAGATTGATCATGGCGATGAAGAAGGCCCCCATCAGCCACTCGGGCGAGCGCAGCCAAAGGCCAACCGCCACAAAGGGGATCATGGCGATCAGGCCAAAGGCCGGCCCCGCCAGCGACACCACCACGCCGTGCCACTCGGTCTTGGGATTGCGCTGCGCCTTGGCCAGCCCGCCCAGGAAGGGAATGATGTAGATGCGCGCCGGCCCCATGCCGAGCTTGTTCATCGCCAGCACATGCCCGTATTCATGCACGAACAGGCCGAACAGCACCGCCCCCGCCACGATGACGCTGCCCGTGATCCACCACAGGAAGCCCGCCATCAGCAGGGTCGAGGCGATGGCCCAGGCCGGATGCTGGCCCTTGTCCTCCAGCGGCGCGGACTGGCGCGCGCGCACGGGCTCGGGCGCCGCCTGTTCCGGCGGCAGGTCCCAAGGACCGGGACGGCGTGTGGTGTTGTCAATGTCGCTCATGGCGTCGAACTGGGCGCGCGACGAGCGGCCCGCAACGAGCCGCATCGCCGCAGCACCTCAGATCAGCTCCACATCAACGTGGTGCCTGGCCTTGATCAGGTCATAGCGCGCAGGGATCGCGGGCGGCGGCAGGTCGATCATCCGCTGCACGGCCAGACGCCCGCGCTCGGCCATCTCGGGCTCCACCGTCACCTCGAACTGCATGTATTTCAGGCAGTCGCGGATGTTCTCCAGCGTGATGCGCTTCATGTGCGGGCACAGGTTGCACGGGCCGATGAAGTCGACGCCGGGCACATCGCCCTTGACGTTCGAGGCCATCGAGCACTCGGTGATCATCACCACCTGCTTCGGCTTGCGATCCGTCACATAGTCGATCATCGCCGCCGTCGATCCGGCGAAGTCCGACGCCGCCAGCACCTCTTCCGGGCATTCCGGGTGGGCCAGGATTTCCGCGCCCGGATAGGCGACGCGCATCTCGGCGATGTCGGCGGCGGTGAAGCGCTCATGCACCTCGCAGCGGCCCTTCCAGGCGATGATGCCGACATTCGTCTGGGCAGCCACGTTGCGCGCCAGAAACTCGTCGGGGATCAGGATGACCTTGTCGACGCCCCACTCCTTGGCCGCCCACTCCACCACCTGAACGGCGTTGGCGCTGGTGCAGCAGATGTCGGTCTCGGCCTTCACGTCGGCGGTGGTGTTCACATAGGTGACGACGGGCAGACCGGGATAGCGCTGCTTGATCAGGCGCACGTCCGCCCCCGTGATCGACGAGGCCAGCGAGCAGCCCGCGCGCAGGTCGGGGATCAGGACGGTCTTTTCCGGCGACAGGATCTTGGACGTCTCGGCCATGAAGTGCACGCCCGCCTGGACGATCACCTTGGCCTTCGACTTCGCGGCCTCCTTGGCCAGGCCCAGGCTGTCGCCGACATAGTCGCCGACGCCGTGGAATATCTCGGGCGTCATATAGTTGTGGGCCAGGATGACGGCGTCGCGCTCCTTCTTCAGCGCATTGATCTCGCTGATCAGCTTCGCCTGTTCCGGCCACTCCAGCGGCGTCACCAGACCCTTGACCTTCTCCCACACGGGAGCGGTCTCGCGCGCCAGTTCCTCTGACAGGCCGAAAGCGCCGTCCGCCATCTTCATCGCTCCCTGCGGCTGTTTGCGCCGCCCCGACTTATGCTCAAAGTTAGCATAAGCAGGCGCAATGTAGGCCGTTCCGCACAGGGCGCAAGGAAAAAGGGCGCGAACGCCGCCTAGAGCGCCTCCGCCTCCAGCCGCGCAATCCACAGGGCCGCCCGCCTTTTCAGCTCATCCTTGCGCGCCATATCCGACAGGTCGGGCGACAGTCGGTCCAGTTGCTCGAAGCGGAAGCTGTCGGCGCCGTGGGCGGTCCATTCGGCCTGCAGCGAGCGGAAGGGACTGCCGCCCATCTTGAGCGAGAACCACAGGCTGTTCTGCTGGGTGTCGATGTGGCGGCTCTGGCCCACCCAGGCGCGGCCGGTGGCGGAACAGATGACGGCGAACACCCCGGCGACGGTTTCACGGTCCTTGTAGTCGTTGATGAGCGCCTTGCGATCTGCGGACGTCATGGACGCCTCCCTTATTTTTACCCGGGTCAAATAACAGAAGTTATTATCCGGGTAAATATATCCGCGCATCGATAACCTCTAGGGTTTCGTCGTCGCCGTCGCGGACGGCGCAGTCCGGGCGAAGCGGTAACGGGTCAGCGACCGATCCACGAATGTCCAGGGCAGGAGACCGATCTGGCGGCGCTCGCTCCACAGATCCAGCAGCAGGGCGTCGGGCGTGGAGGTCAGAACGCCGACGTGGCTGTTGGCGGTATAGCTCTCATACTGGGTGCGCACGCTCTCGGTGGCGATCCAGAGCTTGCCCCGCGCGCAGCCGTTGGCGCGCGATAGCAGATCGGCAGTGTAGGGCGGCTCGTTGGGTTCAGGATCGGGGGCGCCGTTCAGAAGCGGCAGGCGACCTTCGACGTTCGCGCCCCGGCCATTGTCGGCCACGATCCGCCAGACCCCGTCCTGCTGCGACAGAGCGACCGTGGTCGGGGCTCCGTCGCGCCAGAGGTCGGGCGCCTGTGACAGGTGGCGCACTGCCAGAGGCCGCGCCAGCAGGGCGTTCAGATCGGGATCAGCCGTGGGCTTGCCCCGACGGCTGAGGATCTCGCCCTGGGCCTGATAGGCGCCGCTGAGGTTCGGGCATTGAGCCAGGTCCGAGGGCGTGTTCCTGATCGGCAGGCCGCCGACCGTGGTGGTGCAGGCGCCGAGCATCAGCCCGGCGAGGGCAAGGGCGGCGAGGCTAAAGCTCATCATACTGAACCCTAGCCTTCACCGCCCCGCCTGAACATCGGTGCTAGCGGCGGTCCTCGTCGTTGCCGCCCGAGGTGTGGGCGGGGCCGCGGAAGACGGCGTTGAGGAAGAGCGGCTTCAGGCCTTCGAGGAAGGCGCGCATGGTTACGTCCTGGGTGAAGGCCACGACCTGTCCGCGGCCCAGCTCCGTAGCCATGGCCACCGGCTTGTAGGCCAGTTGACGCCGGTTCTCGGCCCAGAGCTGACCCGAAGCCAGGACCTCATCCGGCCCGGCCAGACGCACCACATTGGTCCCCTGGCCACGGGTCAGGGGCGTATAGATGTCCGCGCCGCGCACCATGACGCTGAGGTCGCGCGCCACGCCGGCGCCCAGCCAGTGCTCCTGATCCACGACGGCGTGGGCCAGGACCCCGGCCACGGAGTCGGGCGAACCGTGGTGGTTGGTGCGGTCCAGATAGTCGGCCTCCGACGGGATTTCGACGCCGGGAACGGTGGCGCCTTCGCCCGCGTCCTTCTTGTCGCCCTCGGGGGCCACGGCGGTTTCGCGGCGGCTGTCCAGCAGCTTGGCGTCGGGGTCCGTCAGCAGGCGGCTGGCCGAGCCGACGCCGATCAGGACGCCGCCGCCCTCGACCCAGGCGCGCAAGCTGGCGACGCCGTCGGCGCCCAGAATCTTCTTATAATTGCCGCCCGAGGGCAGGATCAGCACCTCAAAGTGCGACAGGTCGGCGCTGCCGAGGCGGCGGGTGCGGACCGCCGTGACCGGCCAGCCGTATTCGCGTTCCAGCACATGGCGGATCGACCCGGCGGACTCGGCGTCGGTGGGGTCGTCCCAGGCCATGGCGACGCGCGGGGCCTTGATGGTGAAGGCGTAGTCCGAGCCGACGTTGGGGCCGCTGGACACCCATGACGTCGCCAGGGCCGTGACCTCGGCCCCGCTGTCGGCGGCGAGGCGGCGCACCCGCTCGTCAAGGTCGGCGGGGCTGCCGCTGCGCGGCACGATGAAGGCGCCGCCCGCATAGGCCTTGCCGTCCAGGGTGAAGGCCTCCTCGACCGAACGGATCGGCAGCTTCTCCTTCAGGGCGGCGGTCAGGAAGCGCATCCCCGCCGTGCCCGGATTGATCGCATAGCCATAGGTCGCGTCCGACCCGGCGATGGCGACGGGGCGGATCAGTTCCGGGCCGACCGCCGTGGTCTGGACCGAGGGCGCGCCCGCGCACTTCTGGCTGGGCACGTTGAACAGCAGGGGCATGGACCAGCCGGTCAGGTCATAGATTTCGTCGCCCAGACCGCGCGCCCGGCGGGCTTCCTGTTCCGCCACGAACTTCGGGTCCAGCGGGACCTCCTTGGCCAGCAGGACCTCGGCCATGCGGCGCTGGGGCTGGGACAGGTTCACCACATAGTCGCCGGCGCTATAGTTCTGACCGCAGGCCGAGAAGGAGGCCGTGGCGCGCCCGACCTCAAGCCCGGAGCGCACCAGCAGGCCCGCCAGCTTGTCGGCGGCGGCCGGATCGACGGCGGCGGAACGGGAGAGGACATAGGCGCCGCGTCCCGCCACCCCGTCGCGGTGGAAGGCGTAGAAGTCGTTCAGCAGCTTCTCGCGGTCGCGGGCGGCGGTCTCGATGGTCGACAGGCTGGCGATCAGGTGGCCCTTGACCGTGTCGGCGTAGGTGATGACCTCGCCGGTGCGCCTGCGCGCCATCAGGCCGCGCGACGACCCCTGCTCATAGGTCATGGAGACGGCGCCGAAATAGGCGGGCCAGCCGTCGCCATAGCCGGGATAGAAGGCGTCGTAGGTCTCACGCGTGAAATAGGCCAGGCCGGCCTGATCGAAGCGCGCGCCGTTGTTGCGGCCGAAGCGTTCGCGGGCGTCCAGTATCTGAGGATAGATCCAGGGGTTCAGCGGATTGGCCTCTGGCGGGAAGAAGAAGCTCGAATCCGTGCCCATCTCGTGGGAATCGACCAGGACCTGGGGCCGCCAGTCGCGGATCAGGGCGGCGTGGCCCTGGGTTTCCGGCTGGGACTGGATGAACCAGTCGCGGTTCAGGTCGAACAGGTTGTGGTTATAGCGGCCCGAGGGCCAGGGCTCTGAGCGTTCCGCCGACAGGGGATCGGGGTTGGGCTGGGCGCCCAGGCCGGCCTCGAAGGTGGTGATGAAGCGGTCGCGGCCGTCGGGGTTCTGGGTCGGGACGAAGACGACCACGGCGTTCTGCATCCAGCCCTGGGCTTCGGCGTCGGCGGCGTCCATCAGGCGGCGCGCGGCGGCCATGGCGGCGTCGGCGGGGCTGATCTCGTTGCCGTGCACCGAATAGGCCATCCAGACGATGACCGGGGTGTCAGCGATCAGGGCGCGGGCCTGATCCGGCGAGGTGCGACGCGGGTCGCCCAGCGCCCGCGTCGCGGCCTTGATCGCATCCAGCCGGGCGATGTTGGCGGGCGAGCCGACGGCGGCCCAGAACAGGGGGCGGCCTTCCCAGGTCGTACCGTAGTCGCCCATGACCATGCGGTCGGGAGCGGCGGCGCGCAGGGCCTCGAAATAGCGGCGCACCTCGGCGGGCCGGGTGATGCGCGTGCCCGGCGCATGGCCCAGGACGGCCTCCTGGGTCGGCGGGCCCTGCTGGGCCAGAACGGGCGTGGAGACGGCGGCCAGAACCAGGCTGAGCGCGAGCAACGGACGTGCGGCGAGACGACGACGTGACATGAGAACTTCCCCCTACTGGCGGACAGCTTAACCGCCGTTTTGCGAGGAAGGAAAGTCAGTGGCGGCGTCACGAAGATTTCAGAGTCCCGGCCCCGCCCAGCGGCGCGCGCACCATTCTGGAACCAAGCCAAATATGGCCCGTTTGTGGCTCGGCTGTGCTGTGAGGGCTGTCCGATGCATGTCGATGTCATCGAGGGGTTCGCCGCGCTCGAAGGCGTGCGCAAAGACTGGGAGGCGGTGTATGCGGCCGACCCGGAAGCCAGCATCTTCATGTCATGGCGCTGGATCGCCGACTGCCTGGCGACGCACCGCACCGTCTGGCTGGTGCTCGCAGCCAGGCCCAGCCGGGCCGACGACCGCTATGTCGCCTTCCTGCCTCTGAGAATGCAGGTGCATTTCGACCCTGTGAACGGCTTCTTCAACGAGTTGTCCCTGGCCGGCGGCGGATACTCAGACCACGCCGGGCTCCTGGCCCATCCTGAATTCGAGATCGGGGCGGTGGCGGCCTTTGGCGACCACCTGCGGAAAAAGCTGCACTGGGCCAGACTGACCCTTGCCAGCCTGTGGATGTCTGACCGGCGACGTCGGCTTTTCCTGTCCGGCTTCGACGCGCATCGCTTCGTCCACAGGGATATCGCCTACGTCGATCCGGTCACGCAGACGGACAATAATGTCTGTCCGTCGGCCGCCCTGCCGGCGGACTGGGACGCCTATCTGGCGCGCCTGAGCGCCAACCACCGGCAGAAGATCCGACGCGGGCTGCGCAAGGTGGATGCAGCCGCGCACTACGCCATCACCTCCGCCGACGCTGAAAGCCAGGACGATGACATCGACGCCCTGCTGGGCCTGTGGAAGGCTAAATGGGCGGGCCGCAAGAGAGGCAAGGCCGAAGCCATCGTCAACCGGAACCGCGCCATGCTGACCCGTTGCGCCCGGAACGGGACCCTGTTCCTGCCCGTCTTCCGCCACAGGGATCAGTACGGAGAGCGGCCCGTGGCCGCTCTGGCCATCCTGGTCGATCCCGTCAAGAAGGCGATGCTCTTCTTCATCGGCGGGCGGGACGAAACCTATGCCGACGCGCCGGCCGGATACCTGCTGCACGCCTACAGCCTCCGCCACGCCATCGCCCAGGGCTTCTCCACCTATCATTTCCTGCTGGGCAATGAGCCGTACAAGTATGTGTTCGCCTCGCAGGAACAACGGCTTAAGGCCTGCTCCGTGACCACACGGAGCGGGCGCAATCTGGGCGAGGCGCTGGACCCCAGAGGGCTGGCGGCCATGCGGGAGACGGCGTTCAATCTGGAAAGGAAAGGCGAAATCCCGGCCGCGGAGCGCGCCTATCGCCAGACCCTGACGATGCAGCCGGACGACGCGCTGACCCTCTACCGCCTCGGCCGCTTGCGGGCGGCGACGGGGGATCACGAAGAGGCGGCGCGGCTCTTCGCCCGTTCGGCGGCGCTTGAACCCCGGGGCGCCAACGCCTGGCTCAAGCTTGCGCGTTCGCTGCACGCCCTCGGCGACGTCGCCGGCGCAGGCGAAGCCTGTCGCGAGGTCGTACGCCTGCGGCCCACCGACGAAGACGCCAAGGCCCTGATTTTGCAACTCGCCCTGTCCGCCCGGCGGGCGGCGCCTACCCGCATGTGGCGCGATCAGGACGCCAGGCCCCCGTCCGGCGCCCCCGGCGTTCAAGGGGATATGACGGCGCGCGCCTTCGCTCCACGCGCCGATGGCGTAGCCATGCTCGCAGGCCGACCGTAAGGACCATCACAGCGTCGCCAGGAAGGCCGCCAGGGCCTCTCGATCTTCGGGCGTCAGGTCCAGACGACGAAGCAAGGGGTCGGTCGCTGGAAACAGGGGGTCTTTTTCCTGACCAGCGCGGGGGCGAGGATGCGCGCCCCCGGCCGTGTAGAAGTTCACCGTGGCCTCCACGGAGGGAAACAGGCCGTTGTGCATATAGGGTCCGGTCTGCGGCAGGCCGCGCAGGCTGGGCGTGCGGAAGCGTCCCACATCCTCGGACGCCTGCGTCACCTCATAGCGCCCCAGATCCTGAAGCTCGCGACCATAGAAGTGCAGGCCGAGATTGTGGAACCTCATGTCCGTGAGCAACGGCCCGTTGTGGCAGTTGGCGCAGCCCCCTCGGGTTCTGAAGAGGTGCAGCCCCTTTAACTGCTGGTCGTTGAGGGCGCGGCTGTCGCCCCTCACGAACCGTTCGAACCGGCCTCCGCGCGGACGCAGGGTGCGTTGGAAGGTCGCCAGCGCCATGGAGATGCGCCGCATCGTCACCTGTTCATCGCCGAAGGCCGCCTTGAAATCCGCTGCATAGGCTGGTTCGCTGGCGACGCGTTGCTCGACCTCAAACAGGTCTGCGGCGGCCATCTCCTTCGGATCGATGAGGGGATGAAGCGCCTGATCCTCAAGGTCAGGACTGCGCCCGTCCCAGAAAAGCGGCTTCACCCAGGCGACCGTGAACAGGGATTGCGCATTACGGCGTCCGCGTTGCCGGTCGTGGCCAAAGGAGGTTCGGACGCCGTCGCCGAAGCCCAACTCCCGCGCATGGCATGAAGCACAGGCGATCTGCCCCGACTTGGACAGCCCGGGATCGTCGAACAGACGCTGGCCCAGGGCGGCCTTGGCTTCGCTGAACGGATTGTCCGCCGGGTGCTCGACCGGCGGCAGGGGAGCGAATTCGGTGAAGACGGCGCCCTCGTGCAGGGTCGGTCGCGGCCAGGTCTCCGGCGGTCCGGCATAGGCGAGGCGAAGCTCCGCCGCCGTCTCGGGCGCCTGGACCCTGGACACGGCGGCCCCGGCGACCAGATGGGCCGCCAGAACCACGGCGCCGACCGCCGCCACATCCTTGAGAAAGGCCGCCACCATCAGCCGTCAGTAGCGGTACTTGAGGCTGACCCAGGCGTTCCGCCCCAGCTGATAGGGCTGGGAACTGGTCGTGTAGCCTTGGTCCAGAACCGTGTTGAACAGGTTGTTGACCCGCACGTCGAGCGAGGCGGCTCCATAGCGGGTCCTGGCCAGCTCCACCGTAGCCGACAGATTCACATCGACCGAGGACTCGAACTGGACCTTGTCGAAGACGTCATAGCGCACGCCATCGAGCGTGATGTTGACTCCGGTATCGTCGACGCGCTCGAAGCTGTCGCGCCAGCGCGCGTTGACGTTGGTCCGCAACCGACCGTCAAACCAGCGCGCCGCCCAGTCGGCATTGATGATGAAGGGGTTGGCGTAGTCCTCGAGCTGATTGTCCGCCAGGGCCTTCAGCTTGGGCACGACCGCCCCTTGATAATAGACGAGTTGCCCCTCGAACTCCGTTTCATCCGCGAGGTCGAAATAGCTGATGTTGGTGGCGTCGGTATGGGACAGGTTGGTGCTGAAGGAGACGGTGTGGTTGCGGCCGAAGTCGCGCACATATTCCAGCGACAACCCCTCATAGCTGCGCTCGCCGTCGTTGGTGATGGTGCGCGTCGTGCGGCGCGCCGTCGTCCCGGTTTCGGTATCGTAGAAGCTGGTTTCAGCCACAGAACTGGCGAACTGGTCGCGGCTTTCGCGAATGATCCCCTTGATCCGGTATTCCCCGCCGATCCAGCCGACTGGCCCGTTCAGGGCGATGCTGAACTCGTCCGAATAAGGCGTGTCCAGACCAATGTTGGACCAGCGCGAGGTGTCCGAATGGCTGGTCAGAACCCAGTCGTCCGACCAGACTATCTGGCCGTTCACGACGGTCGGGGTGCGGGTGTAACCTCGCGTGACGCCCGCGCCCTCTCGCAGGGCGTAGCCGAGGAAACTGCGTCCGTAATAGCGGTTGGCGCCGACCGTCACATTGACCCCGGCCCAGGGCAGATCGCGCGACACCGACAGGCGCGGCGCGACGTTGTGGTTCTCCAGGAAGGTTTCGTAGTCGTAGCGGCCGCCCGCGCGGATCATGAAGCCCGCCCAGTCGAAATTATACTCGGCCCACAGGCCCAGGCTGTCGATCGAGGCGCTGGCGTCGAAGGCCGCATATCCGTTGCGGCGCGCCGCCGCATAGACGCCGGGAATGCAGCTCATGCCCTCGTCAATCGCGCAGGCCGTGGTCGAGCTGGAGACGCCGCCCAGATAGGAATAGACGGTTTGGGATCGCGCCTTCTCCCCTTCGATATGAGCGTATTCAAAGCCGGCGCGCAGTTGCCCGGCGCCTAACTGCTGCTCCCATCGTCCCTTCAGACCCGTGTCGCTCTGTTGTTGGGTCAACGGCCCGACGCTGCCCATCACGCAGCTCGAGCCCAGGGAACACTCCTCAAACCCGATAGCGCTCGTGGGGATCATGATGGTGCCGGCCGGACCGTCGCGGTCGTTGTCGGACCAGGCGTAGGTCAGATCGAGGGTCCAGTTCGCCATGCCGCGACGCCCCTCAAGCCCCAGCTTGGCCGTCAGCCCGCCGCCATGCGATTCAAGCAGGTTGTCCCGACTGTTGATCGGGTGAAACTCGCTTTCGTACGGGCTGTAATTGACCTGACCGGTCAGCAACAGGTCCGAAGCCAGGTCATACTCGCCTTTCAGCAGGAAGTTGTCGCTGACGCTACGCTGGCTGAGATTGCCCAGGGCGACATAGTTGGTCGAGGGATAGTTGGTGACGCGCGCTTCTGACCGGTTGTAGGCGGCCAGCATCCTCAGCCGCTCGGACATTGGCAGGTCGACGCTGAAGCCATAGCGCCGCTTGTCGTAGTCCGGTTTGGCCGGCATGACGCTCAGAGCATCGCGCACGCGGTCCGAGACCCGGAAGCTGGTCATGTCGGTGCTGGTCAGGCCGTAATAGGCCTCGCCGCCATAGACACGTCCCGGCGCGCGCGTGGCGATTTCGACCACGCCGCCGGTAAACTGGCCATACTCGGCCGAGATGTTGGAATCGCGCAGGGTCACTTCGCCGATCAGGCTGGAATCCATCCAGACCGTCTGGGCCGACCCGTTGGCCACGTCGTCAAAGCCCGCAAAATTAGTGGCGCTGACGTCCAGGCGCGAGTTCACGCCGACGCCGTCCAGGACGAACAGGTTCTCGTAGGTCGAGCCCCCGGAAATCGAAATGTTCTCGGGCCGCAGGTCCTGCAATTCGGCCCGCGTCGCCCGCCCTTGGGTCGAGGTGAACTGCACCGTCGGCAGGGCCTTCAGGATCTCGTTCACGTCGCCGGACCCCGGCGCGCGAGCCTCGACGGAATTCCGTCTGAAGGTGCTGGTCCCGGAATCCTGAGCCTCGCCCATGCGATAACCGCGCGGCGCCGAACTTTCGCCTTCGACCACCACGGTGGGCGCCTCATCGCCCGGCGCCGAAGAGGCCGTTTGCGCGATCGCGGGGCTGACCGTGGTCAGAACGGCGGCGACGCCGACGGAGGTCAGCAGCAGAATACGCATTGGCGGGGGCCCCTTCATTGAACAGGAGCGCGGCCTAAACCTTCGCCTTAAAAATTGCAACTGACTCGCAGTTGCGATGAAACGCCAGCCTCGCTAGAAAGCCCGGGTGCATATTCCCGGCGCCGCAAAAACCAGATCGGCAACGACCGTTCGCGTCTTCGTCTGGCTGTTTGTGTTGATCCTGCACGGGGCGGCGCTGGCGGGTCTGGCCGCAAATGCGACCGAGCCGGCGGTCATGATCGGCGGCGCCCCGGTCATCCAGCTGACCCTCGCCCCCCGCGCCAGTTTCGACGGCGTCAACGCCCCTCAGACCTCGGCCGCCAGCACCGCGCCGTCGCGCCGCACCGACGACAGCCCCGCTCCGCAGCCGGTCGTCGCCCCCCCGGAACCGCCGACGATACGACGCCCGTTGCACGCCGCCCCCCACGCGACATCCCTCGCCGTCGCGGAGCAGGAACCCGCGCCCTCCGCCCGCTCCCGCCACACGCCGGGAAGCGGCGCCGCCAACACAGGAGAGGCCCGCCGCGCCTCCGAAGCCGGTCTGACCGAGGGCGGCGGGGCGCCGGTGGTCGGAGCGGGGGCGGCCTCGACCGCCGACGCCTATGAAGCCGCAGTCCTGGCCTGGATCGAGCGCCACAAGCAGCATCCGGGCGGACCGGCGGGCATCGTCACCGTGCGCTTCACCCTTGATCGTCGCGGCGCGCTCAGGGCGAGCGAAGTGTTGAGCAGCAGCGGCATGAGCAGCGTGGATCACGCCGCCCTGTCCCAGCTCAAGGACGCCGCCCCCTTCCCTCGGCCCGCCGCCCACACGCTATGGCGCACGCGCGACTTCGTCGTTCGCATAGATTTTCGTTCGCTCCGCGCACCCCGATAGGCCCGTCACCTGGCCTCGTCGTCGCCCCGCCCCAGGCATTGACCGACGGGGGCCGCAACAGGGACCCGCGCGTCTTTGTCAGGACCGACGCGTCAAAGGTGCGCCCCTTGGTCCTGAAGGTCCCGATCCCTGGACCTCAGGCAGGCCGTGCCCTCTAGACGGCGGGCTCAAGGTAGAGCACCTCGCCAGACCCGCTGACGCGGCAGATCGAACGGTAGCTGCCGGTCGCCATGGTGAGGGAATATTCGTTGCGGCCCAGCTCGCGCATGCTGATCGGCACGCTCGAACCCGGCGGGCGGCTCATATAGCTGTCGGCGCGACGCGAACAGGCTTCCTGGGCGGCGTCCGGCACGCCGCGCACCCAGCGGCTGTTCGAATGGCGACGGTTGGTGGATTCCGCCTCTCCCGCCAGATAGCCTTCGTGGTATCCTTCGGTTTCATGGCGATCATCATAGGGCGAACCGTAAAGGGCCGCCTGATAGCCGCGCTGATACTCGCGGTCGTGATTGTCGTCGCCGTCATTGTGGTGATTGTTGTGCGCCGCCAGCGCCGCCGCGAGACCCACGAGCGCAACGCCGGCTACGATCGCCCCGGTATTGGACGATGAAGACCGCCCGCCGCATTCATCCCGACCGGCCTGGTTGATCGACTCGTAACGCCCGTTGCGGGTCATGATCGACACGCAGTCGTCGCCGCGACGCCAATAGGTCATGCGACCGTCGCCGACGACCTCGCTGCGATCGGTCGCCTGGTAACCGCGTCGCTGCAACTCGCCCTCGGATTGGCCCGCCCGCGCGCCGACCAGATCGCTCAATCGCGACGGCGTTTGCGCCAGAACAGGCGTCGCCGCCAATGTGAAAGCCAGGGCGATCCTGATCAGGCGAGACGTCATGGCGGTCCTCGTTCCGGGCGGCCGCCGATCAAGGTCGATGACCGCAGTTTAAAATATCAGCGATTCAGACTGACACAGAAAAGGGCCTAGCGCGACGCTCGGTTCCTCGACCCTGAGAGCATTAAGTCTGAATTCGCACCGGGTACTTTACGCTCCGGCCCCATCCCTCGCCCTCATGCCGCACACGGTCAGCCAACGGCGTCTTTGGCCGTGCGCCTGTCAAACATAGGCGATCGGAATGACGACCAGAAGCATATAGATGATCGCGCGGAGCATGGCCCAGGCCGCTATGGCGGCAGCCTTCATCCGTGGGATGTCGAGCTTCCGGGCGAACCAGGTCGACTGAACCGCCAGGAACCAAAGCACCCCGCCGCAAATGATGGTCGCACCGACGGCGTTGCTCAGTTCAGGACGCCGCAGGAAGACATCGCCGACCGCGACGAAGGCGGCGCAAAATGCAGCGAGGTAGCATTGGGCGTAGAACGGAGATCTCAATGTCTGGCGGCTCAGCTTTTTGCCCTGGCGGCGTACAAGGCTGGACGCCGCGATGAGGGGAATCAGGCTGAATGACAGTGTGCGAAACAGTGTCAGATTCTGCTGCGTCGAGGTGATCGTCTTCAACATCTCCGTGGTCGCGTCCGGCGGCGCGATGTGCGCGGCCGCCGCGATCAGGTTCGACAGCAGGATGGTCACCATCAGCAGCAAGGGCGGGCTCAGGGCGTCGTCGTAGCGATGATCGGTGTCTTCGGTCTGCTCCCGGTCGGAATACTCCATCGTCTTCAGCGGATGGAGCATGATGCGCCCCAGCGTCAGCGGATAGAAGATCAGCCAACTGGCCGCCTCGAAGATAAAATCCTCGAAGCTTTTCAACAGCTTCATGAAGTCCAAGATCGCCTCGCCGGTGGCCGCTCGATGGTCTCGAGCGGCCACAGTTGCAGAGCCTGAGCCGGTGCACAATCACAAGCCCGCCGAGAAGGGCAAGCCGCACAGGGCTATCAAAGGAGGTTGACGCTGAGCCCATGCTAGTCGCTGTTTCTTACGGCTTTCGCCTGCGGACATCTGCCGACCGCCTTTATCAGGTCGGCCCTGGCGCAGAGCACGCCATCCGCTCAGAAGGTTTTTCGCAGACGCAGCGAATAGAAGGTGCGCGGGTCGATGTTGCGGGTCTCGATATAACTGATGGGGCGGGTCGCGCGGTCGGCATAGGCGATCCGCGTCTGGTGATATTCGTCCCAGAGGTTGATCTGGGCGCGGATCGCCAGAGTCGGGGTCGGCTTGTACTCGACCCAGCCCTCCAGAAAGTCGCGGCCCCGCCACGAGAACTGCACGTCCGGGTCATAGCTGGTCCGACCCAGCAGCGGGACCCAGGCCACATTCCACTGCAGGTTCCACGACTTGATGTCCTGGGCCAGAATAATGACCGCGTGGGTTTTCGGGACGTTGGAGATCGGGCGCGTCTTTCCGCTGGTCGGGTCCGTGACCTCGGTGTGGTTCCAGGTGTTTCGGGCGCTGATCCGGCCGCCGCTGAAGCCGAAGCGGTCCAGCGGCGCCTGGATGTTCACGGCCAGCCGATCCAGCGTGCCGTCGCCGATATTTCCGGCAGCCGACAAGCCGGCTTCCAGCGGGATGACGTCGATGGCGTCGGTGATTTCGTCATGGCGCAGGGTGACGCTGACGACGCCGTCGCCCCAGAAGCGACGCTCATAGGCCAGTTCGCTGATCCAGCGCTGCTCCGGTTCCAGATCGATGTTGCCCCCGAGGACGTTCTCGTTCTGCAACTCGGCCGAGGCGGCGAAGGCGTTGAAGTCCAGTTGGCCCACTTCACGCTCGAAGCGCAGGCGAAACTGGTTGGCGCCCCCGGGCGTCCAGGTCGCCAGCAGGCGCGGCTTGATGAAGGTGAAGGTCTTCTCGCTGTCGGCGTCGCCCGACTGGCTGATGGTCGAACCTTCCAGGCGCAGACCGCTTTCGATCGAGAGATTGTCGCCGATCCGCCAGGCGCCCTTGCCGAAGATCTCGCCCCGCGTCTCTTCCACCTTCACCGAAGCGGAGGGCAGGGGCACAGGCGCGCCGCCGACGCTGAAGGCCTGATCGGTCTCCAGCATGTTGTAGGCGACCTCGCCGCCGGACTCCCAGGTCAGATCAGCCGATTGCTCGAAACGGACCAGGCCGCGCAGGATGGTCTCGGACGCCTTGCTATCCGAGGCGAAACGCTGCTCCGGGCTGCCGACGCCAGACAGGGTGGTGCGATTGTGCGAAACGCCGTTGTTGTCGCTGAACTCGTGGATGAAGCGCGTCTCCGAGGTCAGGCGCGTGCCGAGAGGGCGGGTGAAGACCGCGCCGAATTCGCCGCTGGAGCCGTCCTCCTGGTATCGGGACTCGCGCCGCACGATCGGCGAGGTTTGCAGGGTCAGGTTTTCATAGTCGTTGACGCCGTAGCGGGCGGTCAGGTCGATCAGACCGCCCAGTAAAGGGCTGGCGTAGTTTAGTCGCAGGGCGTTGCCGCCGCTCTTCTGGTCGTTGGAAAATTCTTCGCGGCGCAGCAATCCGCCCTCCCCGTCGCGGCGCACGACGGGACCGACGCCGTTGGAATCGTTGACGTCGAACCCGTCGGAAAGCGTGAAGCCCCAGGTGCGTTCGCCGTCCCTCGCCGTGAACTGCCATGTGCCGCCGTAGGTGTCGTTGCCGCCCTCATACAGGACGGCGTTGCCAGTGAAGATCGACTGACGACTGGACTGGTCCCGGGTGACGACGTTGGCGACGATCGAGAAGCCCTGCATGTCGATGCCGGGTGCGCCGCCGCGAACCAGCTCTATGCGCTCGACCTGGGCGACCAGCGTGCGCGACAGCACGCTGGAGCCGGTGTCGTTCTTCGAGGCCGGGCGCGCGCCGTTGATCAGAACATTGCCGACCGAGCCCTGGAAGCCGCGGCTGCCGTCGCCGTCGATGACGCTGAAGCCCGGCACCCGGCTGACCATGTCCAGGGCCGTGACGGGGTGCTGGCTGGCGAAGAAGTCGGGCGTAAAGACCAGGACGCCCTGCTGGTCAGCCTCCATCTGCGACGCGGGAGGCGAAGGCGTGGTCTGCGCCAGCGCAGGCGCGGCCAGCGCCAGGGACAGAGGGGTCAGTACGAGCAGGCGGGCGTCGAGGATGCGCATGGGAGGGCTCTTCAAGGTGGCTGGTAATGTCCGCCGCGATAGAAGAGATTGACCTTCTGGGAGCGAGGGCGGGGGCCCGATCTTGAACCGATGATTTTCCGATGAACGACCTGTCAGCTCTGCTTCGCAGGCCGATCGAACTTGTGTCCGAACCGTCATTCGCTTTGGGGACGGGCGTGGTTCATCCCGCCTCTCTCGAGGTGGTCTGGCCCGATGGAAGCTGCAAGCTGGAACCCCGCGTCATGCAGGTTCTGGTCGCGCTCAACCGTGGGCGCGGCGGCCCGCTGAGCCGGGAAGAACTGTCTCGCCTTTGCTGGGATGGACGGATCGTCGGCGAAGACGCCCTGGTGCGATGCATCAGCAAGTTGCGGAAGACCTTCCTGCGGGATCCCGCCGTAGAGATCGAAAGCATCGCCAAGGTCGGCTATCGCCTGCGCCTGGTCTCCGTCGCGCCGGAGACGACCGCGACGTCGCCCTTCAAACCTTCGCCGCGACGGCTACGCTGGCTTCTGGCAGGCGGCGTAGCGGCGATCGCCACGCTCGGCGTCGCCGCATTTGTCTTGATGAAGCCGCCGGGCGCGCTTGCGACCGAGGCCGTGCGCCCATTGACCTCCGACCCCGGCGTCGAGACCCACCCCGCGCTTTCGCCGGACGGTCGCATGATCGCCTATGCGGGCGGCGCCGGCTTTGGAACCCAGAGAGACATCTTCCTGCGCGGCGTCGCCGACGGCACGCCGATCCGGCTGACCAATACGGCGGAAGACGAAATGGCCCCCGCCTGGGCGCCCGACGGGCGACGTATCGCCTTTGTGCGCCGCATTCCGGGCGCGCCTTGCGAGATCCTGGTCGCGCCCGCGCCTCAGGGCGAACCGCGGATCGTCGGACGTTGCTCTGTGGAAACCATGACGCGTCTGGCCTGGACGCGGGATGGCGAAATCCTGCTGTCCGACCGACCGACGCGCGAGGCCGTGCGCCGCATCCGCGCCCTGTCTCCCGACACCGGACGCATGCGCGAGGTCACCACGCCGCCCGCAACCAGCCTCGGGGACCTTGATCCGGTCGTTACACACGGCGGCGACCACATGGTCTTCCGACGGGCCTTCTCCTACGGCGTCGCGGACCTCTACGCCGCCGAAGTGTCGGGCGCCGGGCTGAGGCCGCTGACCCGAGACGGCTGGAAGGCCATGGGTTACGCCTTTTCTGCGGATGATCGGACCCTGGTCTTCTCCAGCAACCGGGGCGGAGATTCCGGCCTGTGGTCTGTGGATTTCAAACGACCGGCGGCGCCCGTCCGCCTGAGTCTGGGCCTGCTGGAGTTCGGGCGCCTGTCCGCCGACAGGACCGGGCTGCTGGCGGCCGAGGCCGGCGATTATCGATCCAACCTGTTCGCCTGGCGTGCAGGTGCCGCGCCGGTCGCCCTGACGAACGGCAACACCAGCGACTGGGACCCGGACCTGTCCACGACCGGCCAACTGACCTTTGTCTCGGATCAGAACGGCGGGTCGGAAATCTGGAGCAAGAATGACGACGGCCAGCCGACGCGCCTGACCGACCTGAAGGCCAGCAGCGTCTTCTCCCCCAGATGGTCCCCGGACGGTCGGAGCATCGCCTTCGTCGCGGCGCGGGATGGCCGCACGGACGTCTATCTGATCAACGCTGGAGGCTCTGGCCTTCGCAACCTCACTTCGGACGGAGCGGCGCGCGACGAACTGGCGTGGGATCGCAACGGCGACCTGCTCGTGCCTACGCTACGCGAAGGCGGGTGGCGGGTTGAACGGATCGACGCCCGAGGACGGGTCACGGTCGTCCCGAACAGCGCCGAGGTGCTGACGATCAAGAGCGCTGGTGCTCCGGGGCTCTATGCGGTCAAGAAGGATGATGACCGGCTCTGGCGCCTGGACGCCGGGGGCGTCGTCCTGGCCTCGCCTTTGATCCGTATCGACCCGGAAGCGGCCTGGACGCCGACGGCCGCCGGTGTTTACCATCTGACAGGCGCGCCCGGCGGCGAGGCGATTCTGCGCCTGACCGCATGGTCCGGCGCGGGCCGGGATGTTCAGTCTCTGGGGACTTTCGGCCTGAAACACAGCCTGGCGGTCTCTCCGACGCAGGACATCGTCGCCGCCCGCGTGGTCCGCGATGAAGCCGACCTGCGCGCCATCAGGCTGACGCGTCGATAGACTACCGTGGAGTATCCATGCGCTCACCGGCCGCCAGGCGATGATGTCCAGATGCTCGCTATCGGCGCAACGCCGCTATTCCTGAATGGCCTTAGCGGCTGACGGGCTGACCGTTCAGGCTGCGCCGTTTCAGGGTTTGGCCGACGCAGGCGGTCCTGAGCGCCCCCTCGATAACAAAGGTCGTTGACAGGCTCGTGCACTATACTTCATACACTGTGCGTCACACACTATGTGGCGGCAGGTGAGACGCGGCGTGGACAAGGACCTGTTCGAGACGATGCGGCTGGAGCTGCGGCGCGGGTCGCTGGTGCTGGCGGTGCTCGCCTGCCTGCGGACCGAACGCTACGGCTACACCCTGCGTCAGGCCCTGGCGGCGGACGGGCTGGAGATGGAGGAATCCACCCTCTACCCCCTGCTGCGCCGGCTGGAGGGACAGGGGCTGCTGACCAGCGAATGGCGCGAGGAGGAGAAGCGCAAGAAGCGCTTCTACGTCCTGTCGCCCGGCGGCGAAGCCATGCTGGCCGCCCTCACCGACGAATGGCGCGGCATCAACGCCTCGCTGGACCGAATGCTGTGAAATCCCGGGGGAGGAAGACCGAAATGGACGTGATCGAACGCTATCTGGAGGCCGTGGCGGCCCAGTTGTCGACCGAGGACCGCGAGGACATCGTCGCCGAGCTGCGCGACCTGATCCTGAGCCGGGTCGAGGCGCGCGAAGAGGAACTGGGCCGGGCGCTGAGCGACGAGGAGAAGGAGGCGATCCTGCACGAGATCGGCCATCCGCTGGTGGTCGCCGCCCGCTATCGCAAGGGGCCGGACAGCCTCATCGGGCCTGAACTGTTCCCTTACTGGCTGTTCGGGGCCAAGGCCGGGCTGATCGTGATCGCGGCGGTGCAGGCGCTGGGCCTGCTGGTCCATGTGCTGGGCGATCCGGCCAATTTCGGTCAGTCGATCGGTCAGGCCTTCAACGGCTTCTTCTCCGGCGCCCTGACCCTGCTGGGGGCGCTGACGCTCGCCGGGGCGATCATGGAGCACTACGACATCAAGCCGACCTGGCTGACGAAATGGCGGGTGCGCGACCTGTCGGCCTTTGGTCTGGCTGACCCGGCGAAATGGGGGGCGTCGATGGGGGGAAGCGACAAGGCCAAGGCCGAATGGCTGCCCAAGGGCGCCAAGGTCTGGGGCGTGCGGGCCGAGACGACCGGGGCCGCCCAGGCCCTGTGGTCCTTCATCGCCAGCGCCGTCTTCATCCTGTGGTGGATCGGCGCGATCCGCTTCACCGGCATCGGCGACTTCGCCCTGCGCGGCGGCGACGTCAGCGTGGCGGCGGCGCCGATCTGGTCGCTGCTGTTCGGGCTGATCCTGGCCTGGGCCGTGGCGGGCATGGCGGTGGACGGCGTCACCCTGTGGCGACCGGAGGCGCGGCGGCTACAGGCCCTGCTGAAGATCCCGGTGGCGGCGGCGGGACTGTGGATCGGTTGGCGCCTGTTCCAGGCCGGTCACTGGGCCACCCTGACGCAAGGCGAGCAGACGGCGCGGGTCATGGGGGCCTCGCCCATCCACATGGACTTCGACGCCATCCACGCCATTCCCGAGGCCCAGCGCGGTCTGGCTGAGACGGCTCTGACCCTGGGCACGGTGCTGAGCTGGGTGCTGGCATTCATCATGCTCTGCCTGGCGGTCGACATCCTCAAGGCCCTGTGGCGGCTGTTGACAACGCGGGACTGATCGGGCGCGGCGCCGCCATGTCCGAAAACCGCGAGACAGGGCGACGGCGAGGGATCATGTTGCGGGCATGGAAATCGCCCGCGACAGTCTGGATCAGGAGGCCTGCTACCGGGCCGTCCTGACGCGCGATCCGCGCTTTGACGGGCGGTTCTTCACCTGCGTGAAGACGACGGGAATCTATTGCCGCCCGGTCTGTCCGGCGCGGACGCCCAAGCGCGAGAACATGAACTTCGTCGCCAGCGCGGCGGCGGCTGAGGAGGCGGGTTTTCGCGCCTGTCTGCGCTGTCGACCCGAAACCGCCCCGGATATGGGGGCATGGCGCGGCACCTCGAATACGGTCAGCCGAGCTCTGGGCCTGATCGAGGCGGGGGCGCTCGATGAAGGCGACGTCGATGGTCTCGCCGCGCGGCTGGGCGTCGGTGAGCGCCACCTGCGCCGTCTGTTCCGTCAGCACCTGGGGGCGGCCCCGGTCAGCGTGGCCCAGACGCGGCGGGTGCTGCTGGCCAAGGCCCTGATCCACCAGACCGATCTGGCCATGGCCGAGGTGGCTCTGGCCTCCGGCTTCGGCAGCGTGCGGCGCTTCAACGAGACGTTTCAGTCGCTCTATGGGCGGCCGCCGTCGATGCTGAGGCGACGGGCGGAGAAGGCGGGCGATGGGGGCGTGCGGCTGAGCCTGCCCTACCGTCCGCCCTATGAAATAGACGCCATGCTGGCGGATCTGGCAGCGCGCGGCGAGACGGTCGAGGACGGGGTCTGGCGACGCGCGCTGACGCCCGATGTGGATAGTGCGACCGGCGAGGTCTCGGCCCGGTTCGAGAGCGGGAACCGGCTGGCGGTCACGGTGGCGGCCTCGGACCTGAAGGCTCTGCCCGGTATTCTGGCGCGCGTGCGTCGGGTGTTCGATCTGTCGGCGGACCCGGAAGCGATCCAGCGCGATCTGTCGGTTGATCCCCTGCTGGCGCCCCTGGTGCGGGCGCGGCCGGGTCTGCGGCTGCCGGGCGACTGGGTCGACACTTTGCCTAACGACGCGGCGGACATGGCCAGCGACCGGCTGGATGACGAACGGCTGGAAGCAAGAGCCGAGCAATGGCGGCCCTGGCGGGCCTATGGCGCGCTGCACCTGCGGGAAGCGGGGATCGACAGTGTGCGGATCATGGAGAGCGACGATGAAAAAGACGCAGCCTGAAACCTTTACGCTGGACCGCATAGGCTCGCCGGTGGGCGAGGTCCTGCTGGTGACGGACGCCGAGGACGCGGTGCGGGCCTTCGACTTCGTGGACTATGAGGCGCGGATGCGAAAACTGCTGACCCGCCACTATGGCGAGGTCGTGCTGACGCCGGGTCGGGCGCCCGAGACGGTGCGCGCCGCCATCGCGGCCTATTTTGGCGGCGACGCGAAGGCCCTTGACGGGATCGCGGTCAGGACGGGAGGCACCGACTTCCAGCGGTCGGTCTGGGCCGCGCTGCGCACCATTCCGGCGGGCGAAACCTGGTCCTATGGCCGACTGGCCAGCGCCATCGGCAAGCCCAGCGCCGTGCGCGCCGTGGGCCTGGCCAACGGGGCCAATCCGGTCGGCGTCATCGTGCCCTGTCACCGCGTCGTCGGCGCCGACGGAACCCTGACCGGCTATGCGGGCGGACTGGAGCGCAAGCGTTGGCTGCTGGCCCATGAAAAGGCCGAGGCGGGAACAGAGCAGGGCGCTTTTGCGCTAGACTAGGGCGCCTCTTCTCCGGCGCGCTCCCGGAGCCATTATAATGAACCTGCCCAATGGGGCTTTCGTCGCTGTCGTTGACGGCGAGAAGCTGAACCTGTTCCGCAACACCGGACACCTTCTCGACATCCAGTTGCAGTCGGTCGAGGCGCCTGAAATCCCCGAACGCCTGTCGGGCGCGCCGGGCCGCCGCTCCAGCGAGGCCAACCCCGACAATGACACCCAGGCCGAGGACGGCTTCGCCATGGGCGTGGCCGAGGCGCTGAACCACATGGCCCTGATCAACAAGCTGGAGGCCCTGATGGTCGTCGCCGCGCCCAAGACCCTGGGTCAGTTGCGCAAGCACTGGCACAAGGCGCTGGAGGAAAAACTGGTCGGCGAAATTCCCAAGGACCTGACCGGCCGCCCGCCGGAAGCCGTGGCCGAGGCCATCAGCAAGGCCTGAGCCTAGGCCGCCCCGTCCAGGAACAGGCGGCAGGCCGGATTGTCGGTCTCGTCCACGTAAGGATAGCCCAGACCGTCCAGCGCGGCGGTCAGGGCCGTCGCCTGATCCGGCGGGACGCTGATCCCGGCCAGCACCCGGCCCACGTCGTCGCCGTGGTTGCGATAGTGGAACAGGGTCAGGGCCCAGGCGGGCTGAAGACTGTTGAGGAAGCGCAGGAAGGCGCCAGGGCGCTCGGGGAACTCAAAGCGCAGCAGCCGCTCGTGCGGCAGGCCGATGGTGCGCCCGCCGACCATGTAGCGGACGTGCAGCTTGGCCGTCTCGTTGTCGCTCATGTCCTCGACGGCGTAACCGTCGGATTTGAGGCGGGCGATCAGGTTCTCGCGCTCGGCGGCGCCGTCGCGCAGGCCGACCCCGACGAAGATCTGCGCCCGACCGTCGCCGGACCAGCGGTAGTTGAACTCGGTGACGGAGCGGCCGTCCAGCGCTTGCAGGAAGCGGTGATAATCGTCGCGGCGGTCGGGCATGGCCACGGCCAGCAGGGCCTCGGCGCCCTCGCCGATCTCGGCCCGTTCGGCGACGTGACGCAGGCGGTCGAAGTTGACGTTGGCGCCCGAGTTGATCGCCACCAGGGCGCCGTCGCCCGGATGGCGCGCGGCCCAGACCTTCATCCCCGCCAGGGCCACGGCGCCCGAGGGCTCGGCCACGGCGCGCACGTCGTCGAAGATGTCCTTGATCGCAGCGCAGATGGCGTCGGTGTCGACCAGGACGATGTCGTCCAGCAGGTCGCGGCACAGGCGGAAGGTCTCGTCGCCCGCCCGGCGCACCGCCACCCCGTCGGCGAACAGACCGACCTGATCCAGCGTCACGATATGGCCGGCGTCGATGGCGCTCTTCATCGTGGGCGCATCGGCGGGCTCGACGCCGATGATCTTCGTGTCGGGGCGCAAGAAGCGGACGATGGCCGCCACGCCCGCCGCCAGGCCGCCGCCGCCGATAGGCACGAAGACAGCGTCGATGGGGTCGGGGTGCTGGCGCAGAACCTCTAGCCCCACGGTCCCCTGCCCCGCGATCACGTCGGGGTCGTCGAAGGGGTGGACGAAGGCCGCGCCGGTTTCCTTCTCCAACTCGCGCGCATGGGCGTAGGCGTCGTCGAAGCTGTCGCCGTGCAGCACGACCTGCCCCCCCAGCGCCTTGACCGCCGCCACCTTGATGCCCGGCGTGGTGGTCGGCATGACGATGGTCGAGGCCGCGCCGCGTTTCGCCGCCGCCAGCGCCACGCCCTGCGCGTGATTGCCCGCCGAGGCGCAGATGACGCCGCGCGCCAGCTCGGCCTCGCTCAAGTTGGCGATACGGTTGTAGGCGCCGCGAATCTTGAACGAGAAAACCGGCTGCAGGTCCTCGCGTTTCAGCAGGACCGGGCGATCCAATCGCGCCGAAAGCCGCTTTAGCGGGTCCAGAGGGGTTTCCTCAGCCACGTCATAAACGCGAGCGGTCAGAATACGACGGACGGTGTCTTGCACGAAAATCTCAGCCAGGACAGGAACAAAGATAGATACGTGTGACCGTCTAGGCGACATCAACCAAAATGAGAATGGATTTTGCACACATCGCCATCACGACCGCCGTTCATGAACCTTGGAGGGCTCTCGTCGCCAGAGGCGGCGCAACGGTGACGGCCTGAACGACGGGGGCCGCCAGCGCACGATTGCAGACCGCCTCGATCACCCGCCCCTCCGGCGTCCGGTAGCGCACTGGCAGCGAGACCGCGCACCGCGCCTGCACGGCGAGGAACATGGCTTCGCCCTCGGCCATCGGGTCGATATCCTCGATCAGGGCGATTTTCGGATCGCCTGACAAGACGCCGCAACGGTCTTCGGTCGCCAGTTGCAGGCCGTCCACATTCTCGTAAAAGCCCATGTCGCCACGGCAATGCAGGCCCGCCACATGGTGCAGGGCCGCGCGGCGATAGTCCCGCGCGTCAGGCTGGTTTCCCAAGGTCACGCCCAGCGCCGCGAGGCGAGCGTCCACGCCCGCCCAACGCGACGCGCCGGGGCCGTCCATCAGCACTGCGACGGCGCTGTCGGGCCGCAACAGGGCGCGGAACTCGGCGACGCCGTAGCCCTCGCCGCCCCGCGCGGCGTCCAGCAGCGTCTTCCACAGATCGAACACGTCGCGCGTCCCGTCCGAGGCCTGACGTGTCTCCAGATCGACGAGCCACTGCACCACCACACCGCAGTCGTAGATGGCCGGGCCTCGCCGCAAACGCGCAGGATCATAGGCGTCGTCCAGCAGCATGTCGCGACAAGCCCGTAACCGCTTTGTCAGCGCTGCGCGGCCCTGGGCCTCATCGACCACCCCGCTGGACACCGCCGCGACCAGGGCGCCGTATTCGGCCATGCCTTCATGCAGCCAGGGGGCCGTGTCGCCGTCCTTCATCTTCACGCCATGGCCGTTCCACAGGTGCAGGGTCTCATGCCAGACGAATGTGCCGAGAGGCACGGCGACATCCGGCGGCGGCGAGGCCCAGTCGCCGTGGAACCGCAGGGAGATGACGCCCGTATCGGTCACGTCGCCGCGAAAGCCGCTCGGCCCCGGACTGTCGGTCGAAATGATCAGCGTCGGCTCGGTCGGCAGGACACGGCCCAGCCTTGCGCCATAGAATTTCTGCGCCGAGAAGAAGCCCTCGCGCAGCAGGAGCGTCAGAGCGGGTGGGGCCGAGGCGCTGGTCACGACCACCGCCCCGTCACGACGCATCACCGCCTCCTGCGGCCCGAGATAGACATAGCCCCTGACCGCCTCGGTCGTCGGCAGGGTCGCCTCGCCCGCGACCGGCCGGGCGGTCAGGACGGCGTCCATGTCCCGCAGTTCCAGGCCCGGCCCATAGAGAACATGCCCGTTCCCCACGCGAGACAGGCCCATGTAGATGCGATCAACCTCGGCGGCGTCAGGGGCGATCCGAATCTCGAAGGTGTCGAAGGGCGTCCCGCCCTCGACCGCGCCGTCCTTCAGCCTCAGCCCGGGTGTCGTCACCGTCCACAGGTCGCGAATGACGCTGGGCGACAGGAAGGCCGCACGCGTCGTCGGCTGGGCCAGCCGCCAGGTCACCAGTACGCCGCCCGGCGCGCTACGCGCCTCGATCGTCGCGGCCTGCTGAGCCAGGGCGGGCGTCGCGGCGCCAAAGAATATCGCCAGCGCGAACAAGGCGCCCGTCAGTCTCTTGCTCATGAAGCCTTCCCTCCCGCGCCCCCATGGAAGAAAGCTAGGCCTTAATGGCGAAATTTGGTCAACCGCCGGTCAATCGGTTTCAGCAACCTCGCCGCCCTGCACCATACGCGTCACGGCCATGTCGGCGGTGACATTGCCCAGGGTGCGGAAGATGTCAGGGATGACCTCGACCGCCAGCAGCAGGGGCAGCATCTCCAGCGGCACGCCCATGGCGATGCAGATGGGGGCGATGGAGGCGAAGAAGCTGGCCTGACCGGGCAAGCCGACGGTGCCGATAGAGATCAGCACCGCTGTCAACATGGCGGCGAACCACTGACCCGCCGAGGGCTCGATGCCGAACAGGTGGGCGCAGTAGATGGCCACGCCCAGGTTGGCGACCGGGCTGGTGATGCGGAAAACCGCCACCGCCAACGGCAGGACCAGGCCCGCCGTCGCCCGCCTGACCCCCAGCATGTCCACGGACCGCTCGACCATGACCGGCAGGCTGGCCAGCGACGACTGGGTCGAGAAGGCCACGACCTGGGCCGGCGCCGCCGCGCGGGCGAACCGGCCCAGGCTGACCCGGCCGAAGATGACCGCCAGCGGATAGAAGATCAGGCCGATGCCGATGCAGGCGAGGGAGATCAGGGCCACATAGTGCAGCAGGACCCCCGCCGCGCTGGCCCCCGCCGTCAGCCCCACGCCGATCGACAGGGCGAAGACGCCCAGAGGCGCCGCCCGCAGCACCCAGCGGACGATGGTGATCATGGCCTCGCCGACCGCCTCGAAGAAGGTGATCAGCGGCGCGCGCAGCCGGTCGGGCAGGCCCGAGGCGGCGAAGCCGAAGAAGACGGCGAAAACCACCATGCCCAGGATGGCGTCCTCGGCCGCGGCCCGGATCGGGTTGGAGGGAGCGATGGTCTTCACGAACTCGCTGAAGGGCGCGCCGGCCCCCAGGCCTTCCGCGCCCTCCGGCTTGATGGCCAGCAGCAAACGCGCGCCCTCTGGGTCGATGGGCCACAGGGCGTGCAGGCCATAGGCCGCGCCCACGGCGTAGAGGGTGGCGAAAACGATCAGCCCCCCGAACCAGGCCACGGCCTTCATCGCCAGCCGCCCGGTCCGCGCCGCGTCGGCGATGGAGGCGATGCCCGTCACCAGAAGGCTGAACACCAGGGGAATGATCGTCATGCGCAGGGCGTTGAGCCACAGCTGACCCAGGGCCTGCACAAAGTCCGCTGTCGCGTGTCCGCCCGGCAGGCCCCACTTCTCCGCCACCGCCCCGGCCAGCAGGCCCAGCACGAGCGACAGCAGCACCAGGGTGCTGAGGGAAGTCAGAAAGGAACGCGCCGTTTTCATGCGGCGACGCTAGCAGCGCCCATGAAACACGCCAGAGGAAATCGGCGACGCGCGCCGGCCCCACGAGAAAGGCGGACCGGATCGCTCCGGCCCGCCTCTTTCATGTCGGTCCGCCCGAGGGCGGGCGATCAGTACTTGACGCGCAGGGTCACGCCGTAGGTGCGCGGCTGGCCCATGAAGGCGTTGTAGGTCTGGGTGTCCAGGGCCGGATTGAAATAGGTCCCGTTGGGCTGAACCGTCGTCTGGAAGGCGGAACCTTGCAGCGGGGCGTTGATGGCCACCTGCTTGTACTCCTCGTCCGTCAGATTCTGGGCCCAGATGTCCAGAGCCCAGCGATCATCTTCCGAACCCAGGGTGACGCGACCGTTCAGCAGGGTGAAGGCGTCCTGCATCTTGTAGGGCAGCAGGTCGGAGCCGGTGTTGTATTCGGTCGAATACTTGGCCGACAGGTTGAACCCGATCTTCAGGCCCGCGCCGATCGAGCGGTCGAAGGCGACCGAACCCGTGGCCGACCATTCCGGCGCGAACGACGCCCGCGCGCCCGGCAGAAGCGAAAGCTGCGGGAAGTTGCCCGGATTGGTCAGGTCGGCGGCGACGAAGTCTCCGTACTTGGTGTCGGTGTAGGTCAGGCCGCCGGTGAAGGACAGGCCCTCAACCGGAGTGAACCAGACGAAGTCGGCGTCGAAACCCTGCGACTTCAGCTCGGGAATGGACTCGACCACGAAGGCCGTGCCGAGGAAGGTGTTGAGCTGGAAGTCCTCAAAGGTCTGATGGAAGTAGGTCAGGTTCAGCAGGACGGTGCGGTCAAAGAGGGTGTTCTTCAGACCCAGCTCGTAGCTGTCGACGGTTTCCGAGGGAAACAGCAGCGAGGCCGTCGGCGTGACACCGGTCTGAACCCGATCCAGATTATAGCCGAACGACTTGTAGCCGCGAGCGTAGGAGCCGTAGGCCATGACCGAGTCGTTGAGACGATAGGCGGCCTTGATCGTACCGCTCAGTTCACCGTCGTCAGTCTCTTCCGAGATGCGGCGGTTGTCGAACAGCGGATTGGCCCAGGGCAGACAGATGTTGCCGATCAGACGCGAGCCGATCGCTGCGCCGAACACGCCCTGAATAGCCGCGGCGTTGGCCAGGGTTCCGCCGCAGGCGGCGCCGTTGGTCCCAAGGTTGTCCTGAACCGCCAGCAGACGCTTGTTGTCCTGAGTATAGCGCAGGCCCAGGGTCACATCGAACTTGTCGGTGACATGCCAGGTGTTGTTGGTGAAGAAGGCCAGCGAGTCGGACCGCTGGCTGTAGTGGTCCTGGACGCCGTGGCCGACACCGAAGCCCGGGCCGGTGGCCGCGGTCGGACCGGCGGGAGCCATCCCCCCCGCGACGAGGCAGCCCTGCAGGCCCAGGGCCGTTTGTCCGGGGCGGCTGAAGCAGCCGATGTCCGCGCCGCTGACCGGGAAAGCGGGATTGGCGGCGTTCAGTTGCGACGAGAGCAGGATGGACAGGAAGGGGGTGTAGCCAGCGCCGTACCAGTAGCTGTCGCCACGACTGATGTTCTCACGCGTGGCGAAGACGCCGAACAGCCAGTCCAGCTTGTCGGTCGAACCCGCCAGGCGCAGCTCCTGGGTCAGGTTGTCCAGCTCGAAGCCGTAGCCGCCGTCATCGACGCGATACAGCAGGTCCGCCGTCGTATAGTCGAGATCCATGGCGTTGATCCCCTCCCAGTTCCGCCAGGAGCTGACCGAGGTCAGGGTGGCGTTCCACGAGGGGATGTCGATGTTGGCCTCGGCCGAGAAGCCCATGTCTTCCATGGTCTGGGCCGTGCTGCGGTTGGCGTAG
>RCUH01000342.1_pt1 | contig 53562 bp, 55 predicted proteins | sample 2166191 | NCBI WGS metagenome assembly RCUH01 (sample SAMN09932848, study PRJNA488358) | compost metagenome | feature: garden; material: soil; isolation source: compost soil in an enriched community after 214 h of incubation | place: Germany: Experimental Botanical Garden Goettingen | collected... | reverse complement strand
GAAAGCGCGTGGTTACAAGTTGGAAAGTAGCACGATGGCAGAGGAAGCAATCCGGATTTTAAAAGAAGAAAATGATTTTTGTATCGTACTGATGGATATGATGATGCCGGAAATTGACGGTTACGAAGCTATAAAAATCATTCGAAGTACGCCGGAAATCAGCAAAGTTCCAATCATCGCTGTCACTGCACAAGCGATGGAGGAAGACCGAAAAAAGTGTCTGGAAGCAGGCGCACAAGATTATATTAAAAAACCCATTGACGTAGATCTACTACTCAGTGCTATCGAAAAATATTGCTAATGTTGGAGCCAAGCATCGTAAAAGATAATGAAATAGAACACCTGATCAAGGATGTCTACGAATCTTACGGTTACGATTTTTCACTATACAGCCGAGCATCTTTCAAAAGAAGGGTGAATAGAATATGTGTGATAGACAGATTTACGAGCTACGCAGAATTGCGTTATCAAGTCTTGAACGACGGCGATTATTTCAAACATTTTATAGAAGAAATTACAGTGAATGTCACTGAGATGTTTCGTGATCCCTTATTTTTCAAATCGCTTCGGGAGAAGATTTTGCCACAATTGGGTACTTTTCCTTTGATCAGGATTTGGGTCGCTGGTTGTTCAACTGGTGAGGAAGCTTACTCAATCGCAATCTTGTTGAAGGAAGCCGGACTTTATCACAAATGTTTGATCTATGGAACTGATATCAATCCATCGGTTTTGGAAACTGCAAGAGCGGGAATTTTTCCGATGCATCACATGAAAACTTATTCGGAAAATTATATGCTTTCTGGAGGAAAAAAGGATTTTTCGGATTATTATACTGCGAATTATGACAATGCCAGATTTGATAAAAGTCTGCAGGAAAAATTGATTTTAAGTACGCATAATCTGGTTTCAGATAGTTCATTCAACAGTTTTCAGTTGATTGTTTGTCGCAATGTTTTGATTTATTTTGATAAGGAATTGCAGGAACGTGTGTTTGGTCTTTTTGATGCAAGCTTGGAAAATTTGGGTTATTTGGCTTTAGGTTCCAAAGAAACTTTGAGATTTTCTACTTTGAGCAAATTTTACAGACAAATGGAAGATCAGAAAATCTGGAAGAAATTGGATTATAACTAATTGTGATGGAAACGAATGATTTCAAGACGGAGTTGGTTGTAATTGGCGGATCTGCAGGTAGTTTGCAGGTGATTTTGGAAATGCTCAAGAATCTGAATGACCATCTTGATTTTCCAATGGTTCTTGTTCTACATCGCAAGGCGCAAGCCATCAGCATTCTTCCAAAACTATTGCAGAAATTTTCAAAACTTGAAGTCATCGAAATCGAGGATAAAACTGAGATTGAAAACAATAAAATCTACATCGTTCCTTCGGATTATCATTTGTTGTTCGAAACTAAAAATTCAGTTTCTCTTGATGGTTCCGAAAAAATGAATTACTCGCGTCCGTCCATAGATGTGATTTTCAGATCGGCGTCGGAGATATTTGGTGAAGGTGTTGTCGGAGTTTTGTTGTCAGGCGCCAATGCAGATGGAGTGGAAGGTTTGAATTACATCAAAAAAAACAAAGGAAAAGTTTGGATTCAGGATCCGGAAACTGCTGAGGTCAATTATATGCCAATGCAGGCAAAACTAAACGTAGATTACGACCTGATCACAACGCCCGAAAATTTGGCGAAATATATTAATCAATTGAAATAACTAACTATATATAATGAATAAAATTTTAATATTCGACGATGACACCAGCATTCTGGAAGTGATCAGCATTATTTTTGAGGAAAATGGCTACAAGGTAGAAATCTCCGAAACTTCGCACGACATTATCCAAAAAGTTGAGGCTTTCCGCCCAGATGTGATTTTGATGGACAATTGGATTCCAAATATCGGTGGAGTAGAAGCAACCAAACTTTTGAAAAGTCATGCTGAATTCAAAAATATTCCGGTGATTTACGTGACTGCAAATAGCGATATCAAAACATTAGCTCAAAATGCACAAGCAGATGATTTTGTCGCAAAACCATTTAATCTGGAAGATTTGGAAGAAAAAGTTGCTTTTTATATGAAAAAGTAATTTTCGATTTTAAAACTCCAAAATTCCATCTGCAAAACTTTTCCACTGCGTCTTGGAAATACCAAACATGCCACCTGATGCGATGACGAAGTTTCTGATTTTTCCTATCAGATTTGTTTTCATATTCGGGGTTTCGTTTCTTCCGTAGATGCTCATTTGGATGTAAGTCGCAGATTTTGAAATTGAAAATACAGACGCCGATTGATCGGAATAGAAATGGGCAATGTGTCCATTTTCTTTTTGTGATGGTGGCGAGGTTGGAACACAATTCATCAATATATTTTCCAACTCGTCATTTTTCAGAAATTGATCGCTGAATGTCACAATCTTCACCCAATCAAACCCTTTCGTCTCAGGATTTCCAGGTCCGGGAATATCAATTCTAATTAAGTCGTCTTCTTTTGGAATTCGGTTTACAGGTTTACCATCTTGGTCAAAATGTTTGAATTTTGCGCCACCTTTTCCACCAAATTCTTGCCAACGGTTGATGTCCAAAAACCGTTCTTTTAAAATTTCAAATCCTGAAATCGCAAGTTGCGAATCTGAATATTCTTTGAAGCTTTCGGTATCGTGGAAACTTCCTTTTTTTTGTTGCGGAACGCCGGGAATTTGTTTAGCTTTCATTTGTGAGAGAGTGATTAGTTTTAAAGAAAAATTCCGGATGAACCGGAATTTTGATTGATTTTACTTTGCTTTTGTATTAAGATTTGTGTCTGCAATGCTGGATAACAATTCGTCACATTGTTTTTCTTCTTCCAAAGTTTCCAGCAGATTTTTGAGACATCTCTTTTCTTTCAGAACTTTTGCAAAAGCAGCCAATGTTCCATAAGTTGCAATCTCATAATGCTCAATTTTTTGAGAAGCGGCGATGATTCCGGCGTCTCTCACTGCGCCTGGCTCTGTTTCTTCCATGATGCTTTTTCCTTCGTCCAAAAGTCCTTGCATTGCGTCACATTTTTCAGCTTCAGCTTTTTTGCCAAATGCGGAGAAACAATCTTCCAAACGTTTTACTTGGTTTTTGGTTTCAGTAATGTGATTGGTGATAGCCGTTTTCAATTTTTTGTCGGTTGCATTTTTCTCCATTTTCGGCAATGCTTTCAGGAGCGCTTTTTCTGCCCAATAGATATCTTTCAATCCATCTTCGAAAAGATCTTCCAATTTCTTCGCCGCATCTTTTTTAGCAGGAATTTTTTTAGCAGTTGCATTTGTTGTTGCTGTTTTAGAAGACGCTGTTTTAGAAGGTGTTGCCTTGGTTGTTGTTTTCTTTGGGGCAGTAGTTTTTTTTGTTGTTGCGGTTTTTGTGGCCATAATATTTTGTTGTTTTAGATTTGTATTTTCGATTACACAATTATCATACCGTCAAGTAAATGTTTGTTTAATTTTTATTATATTAATATTATTCTTGTTGATATTTTATTATTGTGTTTTGATTTTCCTTAATGATAGAAATTTTTTAACAGTTTTATTGATAATAATTTAAAGTGTTTGCGCGTTCAAATATTATTAAAGTAAAAGATTGCCGTTAAAATCAAATTTTTTGAAACCCAATAATTAACTTTGGTTAATCAAAATGGTGTAAACCAATTAATTAATGCTATCTTTGCTTTATTAATTATCACTGTGAAGCTGCTGATATTAATTTTATTAATACAATTGCCATTCGCTTCGCCTTATTTTTTTGCTGTAATGATGGCTTACGGCGTTTTTTATCTCTCAAATTATATGAATGCACTTGCATTAGACTTACCTACAGACTCATACACGGAGTTTCTAAACCGTTTCAAAACTTCACTTTCGTCTCTTTTCCAAAAAGAAAATATTGATGAGCTAAGCCTTTCGCGAGGTTTACCTCCTAATGTTTGGAAAGAAATTTTCAATTTGAAGCCATTGTCGGTTGCTATTCCGAAAGAATTTGGTGGTAGAGGCGTGAAGGTGAAAGAATGTCTTGGACTTTTGTCTGCGGCGTCTTACGAATCTTTGCCTTTGTCTTTGACATTTGGGATTAATATTGCACTTTTCTTGGAGCCTTTGGCAAAGTACGGAAATGAAGTGATCAAAGGTGATATCTTCAAACATTTCTTGGATTATGGCGCAATGGGTGGTTTGATGATCACTGAGCCAGACTACGGAAGTGACGCTTTGAGTATGAGAACTCAAAATCAGTTGATCGATAACGAATATCACGTAAAAGGGACTAAACACTGGCAAGGTCTTACAGGATTGGCCAATTACTGGTTGATCACTTCCAGAAACGCCAATGCAGAAGGAAATCTTGGACGAGACGTAGATTTCTTCATCGCAGACACACACAAGCCAAATCAAAATATTGAAGTTTTAGAATATTACGACAACGCAGGATTGTATATGATCCCTTACGGTCTTAATAAAGTAGATGTCAAACTTCCTCAGGAAAATAAATTGATTCCAGAATCTACGGGATTAAAATTAATGCTAGACGTTCTTCACAGAAGCAGATTCCAATTTCCGGGAATGGGAATGGGATTCCTGAAAAGAATGATGGACGAGGCAACAACGCATTGCAAAGAAAGAATCGTTGGGACTTCCAATCTTTTCTCTTTGGATCAAGTTCAGTTTCAGTTGGCCAAAATGCAGTCCTATTTCACGCTTTGTTCTGCAATGTGTGCGAAGAGTTGCAAAGTAAGCGGCATTGATAATGATGTTTCCGGAAGCGGTGTTCACGCAAACAGTATGAAGGCTTTGGTGACAGATATGATGCAGGATTCTGCACAAATGTTGGTTCAGCTTTCTGGCGGAAAAGGTTACAGATTGAGCCACATCGGTGGACGCGGTATTATGGACAGCCGTCCGTTTCAAATCTTTGAAGGTTCCAACGAAATGCTTTACACGCAAATCTCAGAAGGTATCTTGAAGGATATGAAGAAGAAGAAAACAGAAAACCTTGGAGAATATCTTGCAATCAACGAATTGACAAGCAATGCTTCAAAACTTTATAAAAAGGAATTTGATTTCAACATTGGAAGTCCAATTTCTCAGAGAAAAATGATTGACCTTGGAAAAGTGATTGCCAGAGTAGTTACAGTCAATGACCTTTTGGAATTGAATAATGACGGCTTCAGCCAGCAATTGACAGATAACTCTGTTGAAATGGTAAGACAGGAAATCGTAATGTTGTTGGCCTCTTTGCAACATCATCAGAATATCTCTGCACTAGAAAATTTAGGAAACAGTGATTGGATGGCGTTTGCTTAATTCCAATTATAAAATCTTAATGACCTCAAGGCTAATCGTTTTGAGGTCTTTTTTTTATTAATAGATTCTCAAATATCTTTAGATTTAATATTAATTTGAAAATCAATTAATTAAAATAGTGTTTGTATCATATTAATGTTGTATATTTGCATTATAATTTACAAACAGAGGTGTCTGCCTTGCTTTTTCTGTCACAGTTTAGAATACCAATTTTACTCCCTCCCAGTTTTCGCTTACAGTACCAAACTTCAAATTTTAATTATAAAATTGAATATGTTGTTGACCTCGATTTTTAAGTTATAAAAAACCATAGCTCTCGTGGAAAGGAGTTATCATCACAACAAAAATATTAATATAACACTAGAATAATTTATGGCAGATTCTTTCTCCAAAAAAGAAAATTTTAAGAAAAAAATCGCAAAACAAAAAGAAAAGGCAATACGTCGTGAAGACCGTAAAAATAACAATGACAAAGGAAAAGAGTCAGAGTTCATGTACGTAGATGCTTATGGCAGACTTACTTCTACACCTCCAGAGGAAAGATTAGAAGTTAATTTGGATGACATCCAGCTAGGTGCAGCGCCTATCGAAGCCGAAGAAGCTGTAAAAACAGGAATTGTAACATTCTTTAGCGAGAAAGGTTACGGTTTTATCACAGAGGATGGTAACAAAGAAAACGTTTTCTTCCATAGCAACAATTGTGTGCACTTGGTGAAAAAAGGAAACAAGGTCTCTTTCGAAAAAGAAAGATCGCCAAAAGGTTACTCCGCTATCAACATTCAACTTATCAAATAGATAATTTATAACAACAATTTTTTAATACCATTACAATGCAAGAAGGCACAGTAAAATTTTTCAACGAAACAAAAGGTTTCGGATTCATTTCTCCATCAGCTGGAGGAGACGACATCTTTGTACATTCATCAGGTTTAGTTAGCAGAAACATTCGTGAGAATGATAAAGTAACTTTTGAAGTACAAAAAGGACAAAAAGGATTAAACGCAGTTAATGTAAAACTTGCGTAAGCATAAAAGTTTTTTCCATTGAAAATGATAAGCTCTAATTAATTTTAGAGCTTATTTTTTTGTTTGATAATCACAAGTCTTGGCTTCATTTTGGTTTGATTGCATTAATATGATTTCCAGACTCAAGTACAATCCAGGATTAGATTCTCTTACCGAAAAAGAACTCAAACTTTTAGACAAAGCTTCTGATTCCATTCGGACTTTTGTGAAGAAATCACCGAAGATTAATAAATCTGATTTTGCGCCGAGAGATGCCCACGCAACCACTTATTCTGTTGTGAAAGGAACTTTTAAGGTATATGAAGAATTCGAAGGGAAAGCTATATTTCCAACCGAAAAATTGGATTGCATCATCAGAATTTCTCACGCTCATATGAAACTGATGAGTCAAAAGAAAACCATTCCGGCCTATGGATTTTCGGTAAAACTCTATAATGAAGACAAAACGATTGCTAATTTTCCAATGGTGAATTTTCCGTTATTTCCGATTGTCAATGTTTCAAGATTTCTGAAATTATTTATTTCCATTAATGATTATTTCGCTGGAAATTTTTTTCGGAAATTATTTAGTTCTCTGAGAATATTTAAAAGTTTTATCAGCATCATTCCTAATACTTTCAATTTTTCTTTTCAAAATCAAGTTGTAAAGTTCCTTAAACGGTGGAATCATTTCATTTTGTCATTCGATTATCATTCAATCGGCGTTTACAAATTGGGCGATGATTTGGTTAAATTAAAATTGTCTCCTGTTGGAGTTAATCACAAAACTCAAGATGACAGAATAGATTTATCTATTGAAAATTATCTCAAAAATAATATCTATGAATTGGAGTTATGCGTTCAATATTGTTATAATTTGAAAGACCAGCCAGTCAATCAATTAAATAAAATGTGGAAAAAATCAAAGTTTGTTCCATTGGGAAATATCCAAATCACAGAATTATTAGATAAAAATAATATGGAAAATGAATTGCTTTCTTTTAATCCTTTCGATAATATTCCGGAATTACAACCTTTCGGGAAGATTCAAAAATTGAGAGATAAAGCTTACAAAACTTCATTGGAAACCAGAACCAAAATTAATTTGAAATAAATGGACGAAAATATACTAGGACTTGTCGCAGGTATCTTGACATCAGTCGCAATGATGCCACAACTCATCAAAGTTTTAAAAGATAAAAATGTAGAAGATATTTCTGTAATGATGCTCTTGGTGCTGATTTCCGGACTTTCTCTCTGGGTTTGGTACGGAATCTTGCAAAAAGAATGGCCAATCATTTTATCCAACGCTTTTTCAGTTTTGGTAAATATTACGCTTTTAACTTGCTGTTTAATTTTCAAGAAGAAAGACTAAATTTCATAGATTTCAGAATCTGTAAAAACAAAATAAGTTCCTTTCTTAGGAATGTTTTTCGTGTCCAATCCAGTAAACTCGCTGAATGCCGGTAACAATAATTGCTTTGATGTCTGAGCAAAACAAGGTAATTTAATTTTCCTAACTGGCGAATTAATTACAAAACCAGGATGAATGTGTCCCGTAATCTGAAACTTAGAATTCGTCCGGTCAAAATCGTGAACAAAAGCGATATCATCGATTTCTAATGATGCACTTCTTGAATCTAAACATAATTTCTTTTCTAAAGTTTTCGAAATTCTATCGTGATTGCCTTCCACCAAACAGAATTTGATATCAGGATATTGATTTTGCCAAGTACAAAATTCATCAACATCAGAATTATTTCCAGCGTGCAACAAATCGCCTACGATAATGAACTTTTCCGGCTGGAAATTTTCGATTAAAATAGATAACCGTTCCAAATCATTTTTCATAATATGATTCGCCAAAGCAATTCCGTTTTTACGAAAGTGGGCAGTTTTACCGATGTGTAAATCTGAAAAAATTAAAGCTTTTTCTTTTTCCCAAAATAAAGCACGTTGGTTAGTGAGCGTGAAAATTTCATTGTGTATCGTAATATCTTTGGTCGCTATATTCATAGTAAAGTTGGAAGATGGAGGCAGGGAGAACGAGGTTTTTATTCGTCCTTAATATTTCTTCCGGATTGTTTGATTAATTTCTGAATTCTCGCATCCAGATTTTCACTCGTCAAGGTCTGCCTTAAACTGTCAACTTTAATTGGAAAACTCAGAGGTGTAAATTTATTGGAAAATTTTAAAATAAACTTCGATTTTTCAATTCTTTTAAAAGCTTCTACCAATCTTTGTTCCTGTAGCTGCATATTAAAAACCTCTGTGTAAGCCTGTCTCACGAGAAAATGATTCGGGTCATAATCTTCCAGCACTTTGAAAATCAATCCGGCTGAACTCTGCAAAGCTTTATTCGAACGTTGCTGTCCCGGAAAATTCTGTACAACCATTCCTGAAATCACTGCAATATCTCTGAATTTTCGGCTTGCCATTTCTGCTGAATTAATGCTTGAAATAACATCAACCATCAGATTATCTCTGGTCAGAATTCTATCTAAATTATCATCAGTGATTGGAATTTCTTTATCACTAAAAAGTTCAAAACCATAGTCATTCATCGCCATCGAAAAGGAAATCGGAGCCAGTTTGGAAATTCGGTAGGCAATTAAAGCCGCCATCACTTCGTGCACCAAACGCCCTTCAAAAGGATACATAAACAAATGATAACCTTCTCTGTTTTTAATTAATTCAATCAAAAATTCATCTTCTCTCGGAATGTGCGAACGCTTTTCCTGATTGGCCAAAAGCGGATGCAGAAACTTCAATTCTTTCTCAGAAGCTTTCGGATTTAATGCTCCTGATAATTTTTCCCTTAAAAAATGACCCAGATTAGAACTTAAAGGCAATCGTCCACCCAAATAACTCGGAGCCTGCGCTTTTCCTTTGGAAGCCCGCACGAAAACGGTCATATCTTTAATCATCGCCACTTCCAATACACGCCCGGCCAGAATAAATTTCTCTTCTTTCTTCAGTCTCGAAATGAAATATTCCTCAACCATCCCGATGTAACCACCTGAAATAAATTTCACTTTCAGCATTGCATCGCTGACAATGGCGCCCATATTCATTCGGTGGAGCATTGCAATTTTTCGGGACGTCACTTTATGCAAACCGTCTTCCATCACGACGACTTTGTGATATTCCTCATAGCTTTTCAAAGCGCTTCCGCCAATTGTAAGAAAATCAATCATCGCTTTCCATTCCTCATCTCTGATTTCCTGAAACGTGTAGACTTTTTTTATTCTTTCGTAAACTTCGTTAGGAAAAAATCCATCACCAACCGCCAAAGTCATCAGAAACTGAACCAAAACATCAAAACATAAAACCAACGGTTCACGAGGTTCGATGACTTTCTGTTTTACAGCTTCCTTCAACGCGGCAACTTCGATTAATTCCAAAGAATGCGTAGGCACACAGAAAATTTTTGAGGTCTCAAAAGGGGAGTGGCCACTTCGTCCTGCCCGTTGCAAAAATCTCGCAACACCTTTTGCAGAACCTATTTGAATAACGGTATCGACAGGTTTAAAGTCAATTCCTAAATCTAAAGACGATGTAGATACGACGGCTTTTAATTTCCCTGAGCTTAAATTTTCTTCAATCCAAATCCTCAAATGCGCATCAATCGAACTGTGATGAATAGCGATTTGTCCGGCAAAATCTGGGTAAGCATTCAGCAAAAGCTGGTACCACATTTCACTCTGACTTCGCGTGTTTGTAAAAACAATTGTTGATTTAGATTCTAAAATAATAGGAACGACTTTATCGGCCAATTTTTGTCCGAGATGTCCTGCCCAAGGCAAAAGTTCAACTTCATCCGGAAAAACAGAAATAATATCAATTTTCTTGAGTTCCTTCGCCGTAATCTTTGTTTTTTTAATGTCATAAGGAATCAGAACATCCTGCGCTTCATCAAGATTTCCTATCGTTGCCGTAATTCCCCAAATTTTAAGTTTCGGAACGTAATGAAAGAGCTGTGAAATTCCCAACTCAACCATCACACCACGCTTGGAACCCAGCAATTCGTGCCATTCATCCACCGCAACACAATGCATATCGCTGAAAAACCGCTGATGATTTTTCTGTCCTAAAAGTAAGTGGAGACTTTCAGGCGTGACCACCAGAATTTCGGGCATATTTTTCACCTGTTGCTGACGTACTTTTGGGTCGGTGTCGCCATTTCTTACGCCAACTGCCCAGTCCAAACCAATCTCGTCAATCGCTTCCTGCATCGCTTTAGCAATATCTTTTGAAAGGGAACGGAGAGGCGTAATCCAAATCATTTTAAGTCCTTTTTTGTACTTGTCGGGATTCGTCAGAAAGTCTGAAACCAAAGCTAAAAATACCGAAAAAGTTTTCCCAAAACCCGTCGGAGCCACAACCATTCCGCTGTAGCCACTGCCAAATTTCTTCCAAGTATCAACCTGAAATTTAAATGGGGAATTGCCTTTTTCCATCATCCAGTTCTGAATGATTTTAAAGCCTTCGGTATTTTCGTAGGTGCTCAAATTGATTTGTGTTTTACAAGATTATTTTTTCTGATTTATCAAAATAGTTTATTGGTAACTTCTTATTAAAAGAAAAGAATGGCGTAAAATCACTAGCATTAAAATCTAAAATACTACAGTATCTTCGTTTCCAATCTTCTGATTTTGGATTATAATATTGAGGTGATAAAAAAACGTTTTCAGAATTTACCAAAATATGAAAACTTAAAAATTTTTCCTGCTCTAAATTGTATTTTATATTTTCAATTTCATCAAGATATTTTAAGGCTCTTTCATCATCAGAAAATGCAGAAAGAATTACAACTGACCTATTTTGTAGAGGAAGCACTGTTGTGATAATATCAGAATAATCTTCAACTTTTGAAAAACTATGATTAAACTTAGCACCACTGTAATATTCATCAGGGGTGACAACAGATGCGCAAGCAACTGGAATTGTATGTGGAAATTCAAAACATAAATAATCTAAACCTGAGTAGTCCTTTTCTAAAAGTAATTTATCAAGTTTTTTCTTAGGTTTCTCAAAATCGTGAATTGCTAATTCAATACCTTTTATTTTATCTTTAAGAGCAGGACCATATAAATTTTGTAAAAGTTTTGAAACTTCCGCATCTTTAGAATTATAAAGTTTTAATTCTTCATATTTTCTGTGATATGAATGAGAAAAAGACCTATACGAATGCAAAAAACAATGCTCATCATTATTTATATCAGTTGAATTTGGGTCGTTTTCAATGCTCTTAAATAATTCTGTATCGTGGAAATCACAAAATCCAAAAAAAGTAGATGCATCGCCTCTGCCAATTTTTTTTAAATCATAGAAATTATCTGCACCTCGCAACTTTCTTTCATAATGACAATAAATATATGCATTACCCTTTTCAGCCTTTTCTAAGTATTTTAAGACCCCATTTTTTTGAAGGCTGTGAGCTCCTTTAATTGGTAATCTACATTCTGATTTGTTTGGGTGAGAACAATCTTTTATAGTAGCATTTCTTGCCAATAATGATAAAGCATCAGTAATTTGTTTTTGTAAATCTATATCCATAAATATATTATTGTATCAATTTCTTAATCTCTTCAATATCATCAATGTCATTCACGGTTTTATCTTTCCGCCATCTTAAAATCCTTGGAAAACGCAGTGCAACACCGCTTTTGTGACGGTTGCTAAAACCAATTCCTTCAAATGCAATTTCGAAAACCAGCTCGGCTTTCACAGTTCGCACGGGACCGAATTTCTCAATCGCATTTTTGTTCACAAACTTGCTGACTTCCATAATTTCCTTGTCGGTCAATCCGGAATAAGCTTTCGCAATGGTGACCAGTTTATCGCCACTTTTCACTGCAAAACTGTAATCGGTGTAGTAGGCACTTCGTCGTCCGCTTCCTTTTTGAGCGTAAATCAAGACTGCATCAATCGTCAACGGACTGATTTTCCATTTCCACCAATCACCTTTTTTCCGACCGGAATGATAATGGGAATTTTTCTGTTTCAGCATCAAACCTTCACTGTTGATTTCCCTCGAATTTTCTCGGATTAAATCTAATTTGTTCCAATCTTCAAAATCAATCGCCTGAGAAATTTTGATGTTTTCAGGAGCTTCATTTAATAATAATTCCTGCAACATTGCTCTTCTTGCAGAGATAGGTTTTTCCCGTAAATCAGTACCTTCCAGTTCCAAAATATCGTACGCAAAAACTTCAATCGGAATTTCAGCGAGCATTTTTTTAGTTAAAGTTTTACGGTTTAATCGTTTCTGTAATTCATTAAAATTTAAAACGTTACCTTCCTTTACCGCAAGTATTTCTCCATCTATTACAAAGTTGCCTTTCATCGCTTTTACGGTCTCTGCAATTTCGGGAAACTGTTCCGTTACCAGTTCTTCACCACGCGACCAGATAAAAACTTCATCATTCCTTCTGATGATTTGTCCACGGATTCCGTCCCATTTGTATTCGATGAGCCATTCTTCGGGTTTTCCCAAATCTGCCAATTCTTTTTCAAGCGGATAAGCCAAACAAAAAGGATAGGGTTTTGAGTTGTCAGGATTGATATTTTCAGCCGAAATTAGTTCCTGAAATGAGACTTCATCCGGTTGCCATTTTCCCATTAGACTGTGCATCAACGTGCTCGCTTCCTGTCCGGAAAATTTGGTCAGAGAATTAATCAGAGTTTTAGATGAAACCCCAATTCTGAAACTTCCGCCCAGTAATTTATTGAAAATCAACCGTTCCGTGTAATCCAAACCGTTCCACGAATTAAGAACAAATTCTTTTTTCTCAGCTTCAGTTTTCGTTTTCAGTCCGATGATTTCCGTCATCCATTCAGACAAAGTTTTTTCAATTTTTTCAGTTGGTGGAGGAAGAATCAACGAAATAGTTTCACCCAAATCGCCGACCGAAGAATAACTTTCCTGAAACAGCCAAAAAGGCAGTTGAATAATCTCCAGCGCCCATTCTTTCATATAATTGGTGTTCACATTTCGCTTGGGTCTTTTCCCCGTAAACAGGGCGATGAACCACAATTTATCATCATCCGGCGCACGTTCTAGATAATCGACGATGGCATCGATTTTAGCATTGGTTTTATTGGTGCTCTCGAGGGCGTTGATGAGTTCTGCGAAATGTTTCATCGGACTGATTTTCGGATTGAAAACTGTAATTTAGTTTCAAGAAAGGCTCAGATTATAAAATCCAAGCCTTAATATTTTACTTAAAAAATTGTGGCAATTAGCCACAAAATAATTTTTAGTGGGTAGCGTTTTGAACGTCTGTTTTCACTTCTTCAGCTTTGTTTTTGAATTGGTCAGCTGTTTCAGTAGCTCTATCTTTCAGCTGGTCTGCTGTTTGATTTGCTTTGTCCTTCAGGTCATTTCCGAATTTCGTCAGATTTTCCTTTGCGGTGTTGAAGGTATCTTTCACCTTTTGTTGATCTTCCGGAGAAGATTTTTTGTATTTCCACCACGCCAAAGCGCCAACTCCTAACAATGCCAATAGGCCATTTGTTTTATTTCCCATTTTTGTAATTTTTTGTAGTTAATAAACTGATTTGTGAAGAGAGTAGAAAATTTTGTGCCAACAATCCAACATTTGCATATTTTTTTGGGCGTGCCCCTCTCCAGCGCTAAGGCCAATGCTCGGGTCGGGCTGTCCGTTACAATCTTTTTATTTTTTCAGAACTTTGGTTTTCCAAATATAGTTTTCAACAAAAAAATAAAAAGGATTTCCACTACCATCCCTCACGCGCTTCGCAAAGTACAACTTTTTGTCATCCAATTATCGTTTCAAATCCGTTAAAAGCTGAGCCAATTTCTGAGTCAATTCTTTCCGACTGAATTCATTGATATTCGCAGAATTCTGAATCGATTTTCCAGATTTCCAATCCTTATAAAGCGACAAAATAAAATCCGAGATTTCCCCACTTTCCGAATAATCAAAATGTTTTCCAGCTTTCGTTTTGTTTAGAATAGTTTCCACATCCGCATCTTTCGGACCAAATGAAATAATCTGTTTTCCCGTCGCCAAATATTCAAACAACTTTCCTGGAATGATGCCTTTCGAACTTTCATTTGGGAAATTAGTAATCAATAATAAATTAGAATTTTCCATTTCTTTCACAGATTCGTCGTGCGCCAAATAACCAAGATTCTTGATGTTATTTTTCAAAACAGAATTCTCAATGTCGTTCAAGATTTTATCATCAATTCGTCCGACAAATTTCATTTCAAAATCATTCGAAAAACCCTGATGTTTTTCACAAAGTTCCTTCAAAGCTTTCCAAAAATTTTCGGGATTTCTCAATTGCTCCAAAACGCCGACATAACTCAATGTGAATTTTGCAGAATCGTGGATTTGTAAAATCGTAAAATCGTCAATATCATTTATTACAATTTTACGATTCAACGATTCCACACTTTTATCAAACCCATTCGTCACACAAAACGCATTTGCTCCATTTTTTCTGAAATTTTCTGCATCCGTGTAACTTGTCGCCAAAGTCAAATCAGCATTTTCGAAAACAGATTTTTCAAGTTGTCTGTGTTTTTTGTCAGAACTTGAGGTTAGTTTCAAATGTTTGTAATAAGAAATTTCTGTCCACGGGTCACGGAAATCAGCAATCCATTTCAGATTTGGTAATTCCTTTTTCAAGCCAAGTCCAATCAGATGCAAACTGTGTGGCGGACCAGTCGTGACAATTGTATCAATATGATTTTCGGTCAAATAATTCTTTAAAAATTTGATTGAAGGTTTTACCCAAAACTTCCTTGCATCTGGAATGAAAAAATTCCCTCTGATGAAAATCGAAAGTTTCGAAACAAAAGACTGATTCTTCCCAACATCAAACTGTCCACCTTTGAATTTCTTATTGCTCTTACTGAATTTCTCCGCAATCTGATAAGGTTCCCAAATATTGGTTTTCACGATTGTCAGATTCTTCGGAACTTCTTTTATCAAAGTTTCGTCTACCAAAGGATAACTCGGATTTTCTGGTGTGTAGATGATTGGTTCCCAGCCAAATTCTGGAAGATATTTTGCAAACTTCAACCAACGTTGTACGCCAGGTCCGCCAGCTGGTGGCCAATAATATGTGACGATTAAAACTTTTTTAGAATTTTCCATTTAAGAATTTCGGCTTCATCAAACTATTCAGTAAATTTATCTGTTTTTTCGAAAGGTCTAAAATAGGACTTTTTACAGTTCGTTTCAAAACCAAAATCAAGAAAAACATTAATTTCTATTTCCAAACCAATGAACTATTTCTCCGACCAAAAATTCACAAAAATTAGTACTGAAAAACTTGAAAAAGCAGATTACGAAAACTGTATTTTCACCGAATGTAATTTTGCGAATCAAGATTTGTCAAATTTCAAATTTTCGGATTGTAACTTCAAAGATTGTGATTTCAGCAATGCGAAGATTCACCAAACTGCTTTCCGAGACGTGGTTTTCAAGAATTGTAAAATGATCGGGCTCAGTTTTGACGACGCGCATTCTTTCAATATTTCTTTCAAGTTTGAGGATTGTTTGCTCAATCATTCTTCGTTTTATCAATTGGATATTCGCAAAACGGTGTTCAAAAATTGCAGACTTCAGGAAGTTGATTTTACAGAAGCGAATCTTTCGAATTCGTTTTTCGATGATTCAAATTTGACAAATGCTGTTTTTGACCGAACGATTTTGGATCAAGCAAACCTGAAGAATGCCATCAATTATTCCATTAATCCAAATAAAAATCAACTCAAAAAAACCAAATTTGCAAAAGATAATCTTGCAGGATTATTGGATCAATTGCAAATTATTATTGATTAATAAAGACCTTTTAAATTTAACAAAATGAAAAAAATATTATACGCCAGTTTCCTTTTATCCATAACGGTTTCTGCACAATACACAGACATCAATATCATCAAAGAAGTCAAAGTTAAAAACAAAGGCGTTGTGGTTTCTGCACATCCTTTGGCGAGTGAAGCCGGAGCAAAAGTCCTTAGACAAGGTGGAAATGCTTTTGATGCAGTAATTGCTACGCAGTTGGCTTTGGCGGTAGTTTATCCTCAAGCCGGAAATATCGGTGGTGGAGGATTTCTGGTGGCGACAACTGCGGATGGGAAAAAAATAGCATTGGATTATCGTGAAACAGCGCCTTCCAAAGCGTCTTTCGATATGTATTGGGACAAGCAGGGAAATGCCAATACAGATCTTTCGCAATACGGGAGATTGGCGGTTGGCGTTCCAGGAAGTATTTCCGGGATGTTCGAAACTTTGAAATATGCGAAATTGCCTTTTTCAAAATTGATAGAACCAGCGATTGATTTGGCGGAGAAAGGTTTTGCCATAACAGAACAAGAAGCCGGATTATTGAACTCGCACAAAGCAGATTTCCTTAAAAATAACAAGAACAAAACTGTTTTCGTAAAAGATCAGGATTGGAAAATTGGAGATTTGTTGATTCAAAAAGAATTGGCGGAAACGTTGAAAAGAATTCAGAAAGGTGGTGAGAAAGAGTTTTATCAAGGGAAAACTGCAGATTTGATTCTTTCGGAAATGAAACTTGGAAATGGAATTGTCCAATCTCAAGATCTTAAAAATTATAAAACGAAAGAAAGAAAACCGCTTGTTTTCGATTACAAAGGTCATCAGATTGTCTCGATGCCTTTCCCTTCCAGTGGTGGCGTTTTGTTGGCGCAAATGCTGAAAATGTCTGCTTATGAAGGCCTTTCAAAATATCAGCAAAATTCGACTGAGGCGGTTCAGATTATGGTTGAAGCAGAGAGAAGAGCCTTTGCCGATAGAGCAGAATATATGGGCGACCCAGATTTTATTCAAGACAAAACTGCAATGCTAACCTCCGATGAATATTTGAAAACCCGTTGGAAATCTTACAACCCAAAATTGGCGACGCCAAGCAAAGACGTTGGGAATATCATTAATCCAAATCAAAAGGAAAGTACCGAAACAACGCAGGTTTCTATTTTTGATAAGTTCGGAAATGCGGTTTCTGTGACCACAACTTTGAATGGACTCTACGGAAGCAAAACTGTAGTTTCCGGCGCTGGATTTTTCTTGAACAATGAGATGGACGATTTCTCCATCAAACCTGGCGTTCCAAATATGTTCGGCGCAGTTGGCGGAGAAGCGAATAAAATTGAGCCAGGAAAAAGAATGCTTTCCTCTATGACGCCGACTTTGGTTTTGAAAGATAACAAAGTTAAAATCGTGGTCGGAACGCCTGGTGGAACTACGATTCCGACATCTGTTTTCCAAGCGATTGTTGGCGCGATTGATTTTAAGCAAAATACCAATTTCTCTGTCAATGCTCCGAAATTCCATCACCAATGGTTGCCTGAAACAATTAAAGTTGAAAATAATTTTCCGGAAATGACCATCAAAGCTCTGGAAAAAATGAATTACAAATTTGAAAGGGTAAAACAAATCGGAAGAACAGAAATGATTTTGATTGATGATAATAAGACCGTTCACGCGGTAGCAGATGGGAGAGGAGATGATTCTGTTGGAGTGGAGTAAAATCTATAACAATAAAACTAAATGAAAAAAGGCTTCCAAAATCTGGAAGCCTTTCATTATTATATCAAACTGAAAATTATCTTGCGATATTCACAGATCTTGTTTCTCTAATTACTGTTACTCTTACTTGTCCTGGGTAAGTCAATTCGTTTTGAATCTTCTCAGAGATGTCGTAAGATAGTTGGTGCGCATTTTCGTCGTTTACTTTTCCACTTTCTACCATTACTCTAAGTTCTCTTCCCGCTTGGATTGCGTAAGCGCTGGAAACGCCGTCAAAACTTAATGCTGCAGCTTCCAGATCTTTCAGCCTTTGGATGTAAGATTCCAAAACTTGTCTTCGTGCGCCTGGTCTTGCTCCGGAGATTGCATCGGCAACCTGGATGATTGGAGATAGGAGAGAAGTCATTTCGATCTCGTCGTGGTGAGCACCAATTGCGTTGATAACTTCGGCATTTTCGCCATATTTTTCAGCCCATTGCATTCCAAGAAGTGCGTGTGGCAATTCAGATTCCTGCTCTGGAACTTTTCCGATATCGTGAAGTAAACCTGCACGTTTCGCTAATTTTACATTTAATCCTAATTCTGCGGCCATTGTTGCTGCAATATTTGCAACTTCTCTCGAGTGTTGAAGAAGATTTTGACCGTAAGAAGAACGGAATTTCATTCTACCAACTACTTTTACCAATTCTGGGTGAAGACCGTGAATTCCAAGATCGATGATGGTTCTCTTACCAACTTCAATGATTTCTTCTTCGATTTGCTTTCTTGTTTTTTCAACCACTTCCTCGATTCTCGCTGGGTGAATTCTACCATCTGTCACCAATCTGTGAAGGGACAATCTTGCAATCTCTCTTCTCACAGGATCGAAACAAGAAAGAAGAATTGCTTCCGGCGTATCATCTACGATGATTTCTACTCCTGTTGCAGCTTCCAACGCACGGATATTTCTACCTTCACGTCCGATGATTCTACCTTTGATCTCATCTGATTCGATATTAAATACAGAAACCGAGTTTTCAACTGCTTGCTCTGTTCCAATTCTTTGGATGGTTTGGATAACGATTTTTCTGGCTTCGCTTTTCGCATTCAGTTGCGCTTCCTCCATAATGCTTTGAACGTGCGCTGATGCTTTTGTTTTAGCTTCTGATTTCAAGGATTCCACCAATTCGTTTTTAGCTTCTTCTGCAGAATAGTTGGAGATTTTTTCCAGCATTTCTACTTTTTGAGCTGTTGCAACTTCCAGATCGTGTTGTTTTTTCTGAACAACTTCCAGTTTTTTGTTGTAATCTGCAACTTGTCTTTCCAAGTCTTTTTCTAATTTCCCAGCTTTGCTAAGCTCGTCATTAAGTTTATTTTCTTTGTCTTTGGTACGTTTTTCAGATTCCTGCATTTTTCTCTCACGCGATTGGATGTCTGCATCGTGCTGAGATTTCAGCTCCATAAACTTTTCTTTTGCCTGGAGGTGTTTTTCTTTTCTTACAGCTTCTGATTGTACATTGGCTTTTTCTATAATGTTTTCGGCTGTTTTCTTTGCATCTTCTATCACGAACTGTGCTTTTGTATTCAAAGAACTCTTTCCGAAGAAAAGTCCTGCAACCGCTCCGATGATAAGTGCAACAACACCGATAATAATGGTAAGTGTGTCCATAAAATTTATATATATTGAGTTTAATTGTCTCTTTTAATTGTTTGAAGTTTGAAGCATGAAGATGGATGTTTTCCTCTCAAACTTACTTATTCTAACTTCCTGCCTCCATCTCCAATCTTCCATCTTAAATAAAAAAAACCTACAACAGTTCAAGTATAGAGTAAACTCCATAAAAACACGATTTGAACTTATTTTCATTCTCTGTAATCTGCGCAAGGCAGCACGCCATCGAATGAACTTTCGTCCGGTAATTTTTAATTGTTGAGTTTACTTCTTTGTGTTAGAACTATTGTAGGTAGCTTGTCAATTCAGAAAAAATTATTTTTCCAATTGGTCCAGGAGTGCGTTGATTTTCACTACGCGCTCGTTTGTATTTTTAATATTTTTCTCATTGTTTAAAGAATAAACTTCTGCATTGGTTCCGAGTTTCAAAACGCACATTGCGAGTGCATCTTGTTTGTCCCTCACATCGAAACTGGATTCGAAGTCCTTTATCATACTTTCTATCTGCTTACCAACTTTCCTTAGGGTTTCTTCCTCGGCTGCTGGCACATTTAGCGGATAATTTCGTCCGGCAATAGTTATAGTTATTCTTCTGAAATCCATAGTTATAAGCCGGTGTTTTGTAATTCAGAAACGCACATGTCTATTTCTTTTACCAGTCTGTTGATGTGATTTTTCATCAGGCGGTTGTGTTCTGCGTTTCCGGATATTGCTGAATAAAGTTTTAATTCTTTGTTTTCTTCTACTAAGATCTGGTTTCTGCGTTTCTCCGCTACATATTCTTCCTTCAATTTCTCCAGCTCCTCAGACGTTTCTGCGTGTTTGTCCGAAAGATTCTTGAACTTTTTATAAAGATTGAGAATCTTTTTTTCTAAAACAGAAAAGTTGTTTTCTAATTCGCCTAACATAACCAGAATTAAATTCTAACTTTTACAAAAATAGGAAAAATTAATGATGATTTAACACGATATTTCTGTTTTGTGAAATCGAAATTGCTTTTGTTTGATTTATAATGATTTAACTTTAATTAAGTCATCAAAATAATTAAGAATGAAAGCTTTGAGATTGATTAATAGTAAAATTAAGACAAAAAAAAGAGCCTTTAGAAAAAGCTCAGTTTTTTATTTTTATTCAAATTTCAGAACGAACATAAATGCTCTGGTCTGCATTGTGGAAATTGCTGGTGTCCAGTACGGCGGTGTTGTGGCGTTGTCGGAAACCAATTCGTTGTTCGTAAAGAAAGTTCCTCTGATGGCTGGTGTCAGTTTGAATCGACTGAAATACAACTGAATTCCAATCTCGGCAGTCCAACCAAAATTATGCGTGGTACTACGGAAAACGTTTTGGAAATTATCGTCAGCTGAAGTTTGATTTGATTGCAAATTTACCAAATAATTGATCCCGGCCGCCGCGTAAGGTCGCGAATTGTACCAACGATCGCCGTGCACTTCCAACAAAACTGGAATGTCGATGTAAGTTGATTTTACAATTTTTTTAATTTGCTCTTCACCCGGTTCTGTGATCGGGATAAAAGGTGGATTGGAGTTGGTTCCGCCCGCATATTGACTATTGTGCTCAAACGTGTTGAAAGTCAAATCTCTCTGTACGAAATGCAAGCCTGGTTCTATTCTCAAATCAAAAAACTCATTGAGTCTCATTTTTCCAATCAATCCGGCTCCGAAACTATAAGTCGCTTTGGATTCTACCAGATTCTGGTTGCCGTCCATCCCATAAATAGGACTCAGATTCATTTTGTAATCGAAGTTGTTGGCTGCAAGATAAAATCCGTAACTGAATTTATTCAAATCAAAGTCTTCCAAATTGTCCATTCGGTCTTTGGTTCGGAACAAATTGTTGTAAGTCTGAGCCTGTAAATTACTGCTCAGAAGCACTGCAAATGATAAAATCTTGATAAGTCTTTGCTTCATCCTATTTCGTAGCTTTATAAATGGTGGCTATTCCTAAACTTAATTTTGTGTATTCTACTTTTTTGAAACCTGTGTTCAGTAGAATCGTTTTCATCTTTTCCCCAAAAGGAAATGCGTTTACAGAATCCGGAAGATACGTGTAAGCACGATTGTCTTTGGAAACCAAACGCCCGATGGCAGGCAAAATGTTCTTGAAATAAAACATGTAAAATGGTCCCAAAAATCCTTCTACTTTAGAGAATTCTAAGATATAAATACTTTTGTTTTCTTTCACAACTCTTCTCAATTCTGCCAATCCTTTTTCCAGATTTTCAAAATTACGCACTCCAAATGCAACGGTTACGCCATCAAATTTATTGTCCTCAAACGGAAGTTGTTCCGCATCGCCTTTCTGCATAGAGATTTTGCCGTCCAGATTTTGCTTTCTGATTTTCTCGATTCCAACATTCAACATTTGCTGGGAAAGATCCAAGCCAACAACGTCAGCGCCCGTTCCTTTTTGTACAGTGATTGCCAAATCTCCAGTTCCAGTTGCAACATCCAACACCAATTGTGGTTTGTCTTTCGAAAGCATCTTAACCAATTTGTTTCTCCAAAGCACATCAATTTTCATTGAGAGAACGTGATTCAGAAGATCATATTTCGGCGCAATATTGTCAAACATATCTTCTACCTGACTTTTTTTGCTGTATTCTGAGTTGTATGGTGTTACGTTGTTGTGTTCCATTTTTGATGAATGATAAATGATGAATGATAAATGATTATTGATAATTAATTTCTAATCATTTAAAACTTATAATAATTCTTGTAATAATTGATGAAATCCTGCTTTCTGAAAACCTTGGTTCGGCTTTCTACTTTTGCGACGTTTTTTACAATTTTGTCGTAATCTTCATCCAAATTGTAATAGAAATCTTCCGAATAAAGTTTATTGATTTTCTTCACATCGCCCAAAAATTGTTTTTTGTCAATCTCAATTCCGGGTTGCGATGCGAGTAAAGAATCTTTGTTCAAACCGTAACCGTAATATTGATTGTTGATGTAATAATCTTTATTAGTGATATTCAGCAAACCTCGAGCTTTGTTGACTGTGAAGGCAGAATCGTAAAGCATTTGTTTGTTTTGATCAAAAACTTTGATGCTATTTTTACCTTTGTTCAGGTTCACTTTCAAATATTGACCAGCGGAAAGAATATTTTCCTCACCGTTGTTGATTTTGAAATAGAAAGTCTCGGGCGTCGGATTATCTACCAAATAGTAATTGGGTTTCGCCAAAAACAAAAAGTAAATCGCAAACGCAAATCCCAAAGCCAGTAAAGAAATAATCAAGCCTTTTGTAGAGGCGCTCAGATTTTTCATAGAATGAAAATCAATATTAAGGATGCGAATTTACGGATTTTTTTCCGAGCGTTGATTTTTATAATTCTGATATTAATCAAGACTTTGATTCCTGAAAAACAAAACGTCGCAATCTCTCAATTTTTCTGTTTTTTCTGGATTGAAATCGAAAGTTGGAGCTTTGGTTCCATTCTCAAGATTCAAATTTGGGTTTTTGAAAATCACAGTTTCATCCCAAAGATTTTGATCGATGAATTGTTGCAATGTAAATCTTCCTCCTTCGATAATCACAGACTGGATTTGTAATTCATACAACTTTTCTAAGATTTGATTGAGTGAATTTGCTTTTTCTATTTTAATGAATTTCAGATGTTTATCTTCAAGGTCTTTAATTGAATTAAAGATAATAGTTTCCGCTTCATCATTATAAATATTGAAATTATCAGGAACATCAAGATTAAAATCAATCAAAATTCGAATTGGATTGCGACCTTCGATTTCTCTCACCGTCAAACTCGGATTGTCGTGAAGTGCTGTGTTTTTTCCAACCAAAATTGCGTGCTCCTCACTTCTCATTTGATGAACAAACTGCTTCGAAAGTGAATTGCTAATTTGAGTCGGTTTGAAATCCTTATCCATAAAACCATCCGCAGATTGCGCCCATTTTAAAATGATGAACGGTCGTTTTTTCTCGTGGTAAGTGAAAAATCGTTTATTCAATTCTCGGCATTCATTTTCCAGAATGCTGGAAACAACTTCGATTCCTGCATCGGTAATGATTTTCTTACCTTTTCCATTCACTTTGTCGTGGCTGTCCATCGCACCAATCACGACTTTTTTGAAATCAAGTTCCACAATCTTCAAAGCACAAGGTGGTGTTTTCCCAAAATGCGCGCAAGGTTCCAAAGAAACATAAATCGTAGCTTCCGGAATCAGATGTTTGTCTTCGTCTTTTACAGAATTGATCGCATTGATTTCTGCGTGCGGTTCGCCAGCTTTTTTATGAAAACCTTCACCAATAATTCTGTCGTTATGAACAATCACAGAACCGACCAACGGATTCGGATAAGTCTTTCCCAGAGCTTTTCCTGCCAATTCTATGCAACGTTTGATATAATATTCTTGATTCAAAAATTAAATGATTAAAAAATTAAATTAATGTAAAATCCGACAACTATCAACTAAAAACCGTCAACCAATTACTTCTTCGCTTCAACCGCAGTTGGTTTGTAAGTTATGGGCGGAATTGCCATTGTGATGATGGCTTCCATCAATCGGCTTCTTTCTTTTGATAAGGATTTTGACGCGTATTTCAAATCACCTGCAAGTCTTTTGGAATAAGAGAAAATCAAGAACGATTTTTTGCCTCCAGTGTCAAAGTTTTTGAATCGGTCTATGTTATATTCAGCGTAAGATTCGCCTTCTTTTGGAACTACGGTTACTAGATAATCTACGACAATCTCTTTTCCATCGGGACTTTCTGTCACACTGACAAAAGAATATTTGTCTTGGGTTCTTTCTTTTCGTTTTTCCACATATTCCACTTTTTGTTTTACGGCAGTTTCAATGTCAATTTCTTTGTCGAAGTAAGAAAGATTGATGAGTTCCTTGTAATTATTAAAATCATCATCTCGTAAAATGTACTGCTGTTGCGCCCAGGTTGGAGAGTTTTGTTTGCTCCAAGTCAGGATATATTCGTTATCGCGGAAAGTCAATGGTCCTGTAATATTTAGCCTGTCAATCACTTCAACCGGCGCAGAAACCGGAATTTCTTCAGCTTTCGTTTCTTGAGAATGAAAAACCGAAGAGAATGTAAAAAGACTTAAAGCAGAAAGTAGAATTTTATTTTTCATAAATTATTTTTTTTGATTTTTAATTTCCTTGATTCTTGATCTTAATAATAAAACAGAAAATATAATAAGAATTGATCCGATTAAATTCATTATTACTGAATTGATTTCCTCAGACTTTGGCGATAACACAAGTGCTAAACCTATAATTAATAGAAAAAGACCAAAGCCTATTTTCGTTTCAAAGGATGTTGCAAGAACCTCTACAAATCCTAATAAAAATTCGCCTCCAATTTTCTTAAAAATATTGTTGTTTTTCATTACTTAAATCTTTGGAAAAGTTTTTACGCTTTCAATTCTTCAGGAATCTCACAAACCGGAATTGGATTCATCTTATGTTGCGTCGCTCTGTTGAATCTCAAATAGATGGTCATCACTTCTCTTTCTCGTCCCTCAAAATCAGCTTCTGTTTTTCCAGCTTTTTGCTGTTCCATTGCCCATTCCAATTCTGGATAAGTTGCTCCGATTTGGTCTTCGTCAGTTCTTTCCACTTCCCAAAGTCCATCAGTAGGTTTAGCTTTTTGAATGCTTTCAAGAACGCCTAATTCTTTGGCAATTTCATAAATTTGAGTTTTGTACAAATCAGCGATAGGAGATATGTCCACGCCACCATCGCCATATTTTGTAAAAAATCCAACGCCAAAATCCTCCACTTTGTTTCCAGTTCCTGTCACAAGAAAACCATTGATCTGTCCGTAATAATAAAGTGTCACCATTCTCAATCTCGATCTTGTATTGGCTTCTGCCAGATTTTTGCTCGGCGAGTCATCTTTATAACCTTCCGTTGTTTTTTCGAAACTTTCAAAAGTTGGTGTCAAATCAACACGGAAACCGTCGACATTTGGGAAATTGGCTTTCAAAAAATCGATGTGATCTTGAGCTCTGTCCACTTGATCGGCTTTTTGGCGGATTGGCATTTCCAAAACCAAAACAGGCAATCCTGTTTTCGCCACCAAAACTGAAACCACGGCAGAATCTATTCCTCCAGAAACACCAACCACGAAACCTTTTGAGTTCGCTTTGGTCGCATAATCTTTTAGCCAGTTGACGATATGATCTATTACTTTTTTTGTCTGCATTGTTTTTATTTTGTTTTAATTTCTTCAAAGATATATTCTGTTTCTAGTCTGCCTTCTTCGCTTATCTTTCCTGTCAAGCTATTTTTTGTATAAATAAGTTTTTTGATTTTCAATGGTTCACCATATCTCGTCAACTTTTCCACTTTCACAATATTTCCTTGTATGCTATAATTTGTTTTATACTTATTTTCAGATCGGACTCCACAAGCATTTTCATTTTTTTCATTAACCAAGACAAAATTATTCTTGAAACTTAATTCCAAAAAAACGGTATATCCGGCGCACGGCTGTGGTGTACTTGTCTCTTCACAGACACTACCTACAACTGTTCTAAAGGTTTTATTCAAAACTATTTTGTTGTTTTTGGTTTGTGAAGACGCTAGAACAGAAATCAATGTTAAGAACAAGAAAAGTAATAAGTTATAAGCTCTCATTTTTATTTTTTTTCTAATTCGTACCAGTAGCAATTGTCGCCATTATCAAGAAAAGCGCCTTTGTTTTCGAAACCTAGTTTTGTAAGAATATAATTGGAAGATTGATTTTCAACATCGGCATAAGCGTAAATCTTTTCAGCATTTAATTGATTAAAACCTAAATCCAATGATGCTCTAGCCGATTCCGTGGCGTAGCCTTTTCCCCAAAATTCGGGAAGAAATCTATAACCCAATTCGTAAATGTTTTTAAAACCATTCACTTCGTCTGTCAAAAGTTTTATGCCACTCCAGCCGACGAATTTATTGGTTTCTCTTTCGATGACAGCCAATCTTCCTGTTCCGTTTTTTTCGTATTGATTCAGAAGACTTTCAATCAGTTTTAAAGTTTGTTCCTTATTTGTAAAAGGTTGGACTCCTACATATTTCATAACCTCAGGATTGCTGTCCAATAAGAACAAGTCGTCCATATCGTCCAGCGTTATTTTTCTTAAAATTAATCTTTCCGTAATTATTGGTAGCTTCATCTATTAAATTGTATTTTTGCTTTTCGAAAATCTTAATGTAAAAATAATGAAGTTTTTCCGATATATCTCTTTTTCCGCCATAATTGTTTTCAGTTTATCGGCTTGCAAAAAGGAAAACGAAAACAGATGGGAAGTTGAAATCAAGAATCCTGTCAAAAAAGTAAACGTCACAGACATCTCTGGCGAATTCTACAATTCCTCGGTCAGTTTGGAAGATTTCAAGAAGAAATATCCGTGGTTTCAAGGTTCTGTTCCAGATGCTGATTATGATGATCGCAGAAAAGATACAATGGAAGTTCGCATCTATAAAGAAGCGATTTCCAAGATTGATAAAACCAAACTCGACAAAGATTTGGTGAATCTCTTTTCACACATCAAAAATTATTTTCCGAAGTTCGTTCCGCCTCATATTTACTTATATTCATCGGTTGTCGATCCTCAGAATGTGACAGATCCTATTTTTTTGAGAGAAGATGAAAATATGCTTTTCGTAGATATTACCGGTTTTTTGGGCGATGGAAATAAGAATTACAGTGGACTTGATTTGTATTTTCAAAAATCAATGACTCCTGAAAATTTGGTTCCGAAGATTTCTGCATTTTTTGCATCAAGATTGGTTCCTGTTCAGCCAACTCAGCAAAAGTTTTTGGATCAAATGGTTTATCAAGGTAAGATTCAAATTCTTCAAGATGCCTTTTTGCCGAATGTTCCTGAGCATTTGAAAATGAATTATTCCAAACAACAATATGATTGGGCGGTCGCGAATGAAGCCAATATCTGGAATTATTTTGTGGAAAACGATTTGCTCTTCAGTGCAGACGCTGGACTTTCCGAAAGATTCATCACGCCTGGACCTTTCTCAAAATTCTACACAGAAGTAGATCGTGAAAGTTCCCCACAAATTGCGATCTGGACAGGCTGGCAAATTTGCAAACATTATCTTAATGCTCATCCGGAAGAAAAATTGAATGTCTTTTTGAAAAGAAATGCGACAGAGATTTTCAATGGATCAGATTATAGACCGAAGTAAAAAGAGTTGGAGAATAGGAGAGTTTGAGAGAATTAGAGACTTACTTATTTCGAATTTAAATCTCTAATCTTTTGATCATTTAATTTTTTAATCAATAAATTTTAATATAACAATGCGTAAAACAAAAATTACAATAGATATCGAATTAGACGAGAATCACATTCCGGAAACAATGACTTGGAACGCAGAAGATGGTGGCGTAGAAAACCAGGAAACAAAAGCCGTGATGATCTCTGTTTGGGATGAAAAAACTTCTGAAGCTTTGAGAATCGATCTTTGGACGAAAGATATGCCTGTAGATCATATGAAACGTTTCTATCACCAAATCATCGTGTCTTTGGGGCAAACTTACCTGCGTGCAACTGGCGAGGAAGATGTTTCTCAGTGGTTGGAAGAAGTAGCTGAGGATTTCGCAGTGAAGTCGGCTATCAAAATGTAAAAAAAAGTAGGATGCTGGAAGTTGGAAGATGGATGTTAAAAAACTTCCAGCCTCCAACTTCCAGCTTCAAACAAAATATTAAAAATATGAAATTCAATACAAAAGTTATTCACGGCGGACAACAGCACGAGCCAGCAACTGGCGCAGTCAACGTTCCTGTATTTTTAACATCTACATTCGCACAAAAAAGTCCAGGACAATTGATCTCCGGCTACGAATATTCAAGAGGTGCAAACCCAACAAGACAAGCCTTAGAAGATTCTTTAGCAAGCATCGAAAATGGTGCAAAAGGATTGGCTTTTGGTTCAGGTTTGGCCGCAATAGATTGCGTTTTGAAATTACTAAATCCAGGTGATGAAGTGATTGCAGTAGATGATCTTTACGGTGGATCTTACAGAATGTTCACCAGATTATTCGAAAAATACCAGCTGAAATTCACGTTTATCGGTTTCGATAATGTGGAACAATTAGAAAATGTCATCACTGATAATACAAAACTAATTTGGCTGGAAACACCAACAAATCCATTGATGAAATTGGTGGACATCAAAATGGTGGCTGATGTAGTAAAAGGAAAAGATATTTTGGTAGCTGTAGATAATACATTTGCAACACCTTATATTCAAAAACCATTGGATCTGGGCGCTGACATAGTGATGCATTCTGCAACAAAATATCTGGGCGGACATTCTGATGTGATTGCTGGTGCTTTGATCGCGAAAGATGCGGAATTGGGCGAAAAACTACATTTCATCCAGTTTGCAAGTGGCGGAATTTTGGGTCCTCACGATTCTTATTTGGTCTTGAGAGGAATCAAAACTTTGGCGCTTAGAATGCAAAGACATTCGGACAACGGTTTTGAAGTGGCAAAATATTTAGAGACGCATTCTTTGGTTGACAAGATCTATTATCCAGGATTGTCTTCTCATCCACAATATGATTTGGCAACGCGTCAAATGACCGAGTTCGGTGGAATGGTTTCTTTCACTTTCAAATCTGGAAAGAAAGAAGATGCAATTAAATTCTTGGAAAATATAAAAGTTTTCACTTTGGCAGAATCTTTGGGTGGCGTAGAATCGTTGGCAAACCTTCCAGCTTTGATGACGCACGCATCCATTCCAGAAGAAAAAAGAGCAGTTCTTGGAATCACGGATGATTTGGTAAGATTAAGTGTCGGAATCGAAGATGCAGAAGATTTGATTGCTGATTTGGAACAAGCATTTAATACATTGAATTAAGAAATTAAAAATTGAGAGATTTAGTAATTTCTCAATCTCTGAATCTCTCAATTTAAAAACTAATAAATATGACTTTTCGAGATGCCACTTTAGAAGACCTTCCAAAAATCGTAGAGATTTATAATTCTACGGTGGCGTCGCGATTGGTTACAGCTGATCTGGAACCAGTTTCTGTTGAAAGTAAACTCGATTGGTTTAATGAACACAATTCTGAAACGCGTCCACTTTGGATGGTTCAGGATTCCCAGGAAAATACGATTGGCTGGGTAAGTTTTCAGGATTTTTACGGACGTCCGGCTTATCAGAAAACGGCTGAAATCAGTATTTACATTGATGAAAAATTTCGGGACAAAGGTTTTGGAAGACAGATTTTGGAATTGTCAATCGACAAATGTCCAAGTTTGGGAATCGAAAATCTACTTGCATTTATTTTTGCACACAATTTGCCAAGTTTGACCTTATTTGAAAAATTCGGGTTTAAACTTTGGGCTAATCTCAAAAATATCGCTGAATTGGACGGCGAAAAAAGAAGTCTCATAATCTTAGGAAAGACCATTAAGCATTAGAATTATTTATGGAAAGTTACACGTATTGTTTGTATTGGATTCTTTCCATTTTGGCGATTCTGTCGGTGTTTGTTCCTGTTATCAAAAACACATTCTGGATTTTCAGGATTTTTGATTATCCTCGTTTTCAGAAATTTGTCATTCTAATTATTCTTGCTTTTCTATGGAATTTCGCAGTTGAAAATCCGACGATTTACGATAAGATTATTGTGATCACGGAAGTCGTAGTTGCACTTTATTTGTTCTATATCATCATTCCTTACACCAAATTTGGAAAGACGATGATTGATAAAACCGAACCAAATCCAGATGAAAAAGTTCTGGATATTTTGGTTTGCAATGTTTATCAGCACAATCGGAATTATCAAAAATTGGTTGATTTAATTAAAGAAAAAGATCCTTCAATTTTGTTTTTTCTGGAGACGGATGAAGAATGGAAAAAAGCTTTGGAAACAGTCACAAAAGATTATCAATACAAAATTGAAGTTCCGCTTGCCAACACTTACGGCTTGCTGTTTTACAGTCATTTTCCGGTTAAGAATTATGAGGTCAATTATTTGATTGATGACGATATTCCTTCCATTGTTGCCGATGTGGAATATAATAACAATGTTGTCCGATTGTTTGGAATCCATCCAACGCCACCAGTTCCTCAAGAAAATCCGGAAAGCACGGAGCGTGATGCAGAGATTCTGATGGTTGGCGAAAAAGCCGAAGAATACGGAAAACCTGCTATTGTTTTTGGTGATCTGAACGACGTCGCTTGGTCGCAAACTACTAAGTTATTTCTGAAATCCAGTGGAATGCTCGATCCACGACGCGGACGTGGAATGTTCAACACCTTTCACGCCAAATATTGGTTTTTGCGTTGGCCTTTGGACCATTTTTTTGTTAGCCCGCACTTTCGTTTGGTTGATATGAAAGTTCTGAAAACCGTTGATTCTGACCATTTTCCAATCTGGATTTCCTTGGTCATTCGCAATGAAGACACGGAAGATCAATTGGATATTTCGCACGAAGAAGAACAGGAAGTGGCAGAAAAAATAGAGGAAGGAATCGAAAAAGGCGATGCCAATTAAATTTCGTATCTTGAAAATTAAATTTAATTAAAATGAAAAAGATAATTTTTAGCCTTATACTTTCCCTTGGTTTCATCTTCGGTTCTGCGCAGACAAATATGCCAAAACCAATTGTCATTGTTCAAAATGTTGTAATGGGAACTTTGACGCTGAATAGTTTGGATCCCAATAAAATCGAAAGTATGCAGGTTTTTAAAACGCCTTCGTCCGAAACTGCAACTTTTGATGACTTAGTTAAGAATGGTTTGATTAATGTCAAGCTTAAGGAAAAAATGTCCATCGAAAGTTTGACGATTTCCGAAGCCAAAAAAAGATTCGAATTGCCTGCAAATGCCTTAGTTTTTCTTAATGACATCCAAGTTCACAACGAAACGATTCTGATTGCAGAGGATTTATTAAAGACCACGAGAATCATTTATCCTGACAAAAAAGTAAATAATTTTACTGCGCCAGTTTTGAGCATTAAAGCAGACTAAACTTGTTTTTACATTTCCGAATCACTATTTTTGCTGGAATCCCTATTTTCAAAAATATGATTTTCACTAAGGCAAAACTATTTCTCAGCGCCCTTTTTCTAACTTCAATTTCGGCATCTTTTTCCGCACAAAACCGGATCAGCGATCACAACAATATCGGCTGGTATGCTTACAACGGAACTTTCAAACTGGATTCCAAATTTTCCATTCACACAGAATATCAGTGGCGAAGAAATGATTACATCACGACTTGGCAACAAAGTCTTTTGCGTTTGGGAATCAATTATCAGGCAAATCCGAATTTGCAGTTGCGCGTTGGTTATGCTTGGGCAGAGACTTTTCCTTATGGCGAAATTCCCCTGAATGGAATGGGAAAAGATTTTACAGAACACAGGATTTATGAGATGGCAACCATTTCTGACAAAATCGGAAAGGTCGATTTGTCGCACCGTTTTATGTTGGAACAGCGTTGGGTTGGGCGATATTCTGATGCCAGTCTGACTTCCGAAGATCAATATCCATTTATGAACCGAGCGCGATATATGATTCGTTTGCAAATGCCTTTGAAGGGAAATTCGATTGGCGACAAAACACCTTACGTTGCAGTTTATGACGAATTGATGATTGGATTCGGTAAAAATGTCGGCGAAAATATCTTTGACCAAAACCGAATCGGGATTTTGTTGGGTTATAAATTCAACAATTTGGTTAGGGTAGAAGGTGGTTATTTGAATCAGATTGTCCAATTTGGAAGGGAAATAGAAGGAAAGAATGTTTTCCAATACAACAATGGATTTATCGTTAGCGCGAATTTCAATTTCGATTTTTCTAAGAAAACTGTGGATTAATTTAACCACAAATCGAAGATTCGACGAAGTCAAAAGGCACAAAAGTTTTTTAATTGAAAAGGTTTCGACTCTACTCAACCTGACATTATTAATATGTGGTAAATTAGAATTGTAGTTGTCATCCTGAGCGGAGTCGAAGGATTTTCTGTTGAAGAATAAATCTTCTTTTGTGACTTTTGTGGTTCAAAAATTCTTTAATTTCGCAAAATGAAAATAGCATTCCTAGGACCCGAAGCTTCTTTTACGCAGTTGACCGCAACACAGTTATTCCCAAATGACGAATTGATTCCAAAATCAAACATTTTGGATTGCTTCTTGGCGGTTCAAAATAATGAAGTAGACAAAGCTGTTGTTCCATTGGAAAACTCGATTGAGGGAACGGTTTCTATGACCTTGGATTATCTTTATCAAACACCAGAAATCAAAATCGAGGCTGAAGCTGTGATGCCAATTGCACATCATTTAATGATTCATCCAAGTCAGGAAAATCAAGATTTGATTGAGAAGATCTATTCTCATCCGCAGGCTTTAGCGCAGAGTTTTCATTCGCTCAATAAAAATTATCCCGAAGTTCCAAAACAGGAATTCGCTTCCACGGCTGCTGCTGCAAAAAGGGTTTCCGAAAATCCAGAAAGAAAAATTGCGGCTGTTGCGAATAAATTTGCGGCCGAATTATACGGTTTGAAAATCCTTAATGAAAACATCCACGATGTTGAGGAGAATCACACTCGCTTCATTATCATTTCCAAAACTGAGAATTCTTACGAGAATCATCTGGAAAGTATAGGAAAGAAAACCGCAATGCTCATCACTTTGCCGCAAGATCACGCTGGAGGATTGCATCAGGTTTTGTCAGTTTTTGCTTGGCGAAATATGAACCTTAGCAAAATAGAATCCCGAACTTTGAAAACCAAATTGGGAAATTATTTCTTTTTTGTCACTGTAGTTGGCGGTTGGGATTATGTGCTTTACATCAATTCCGTGGACGAATTGAAAGCGATTGGCGCCGATGTGAAGTTTTTGGGGAATTATAAGGAGTTTTTGTTGGAAGGGTAGAAACTCATTCTTTTTTTAAAATATATTTAAATTGTTGATTGCTGTTTGTGTTTGTTGGTTTCATTTTTAAATTTTTATAATGTTCAATTGTTTCAAAAATGTGGTCAACAGGTTCTACTAATGACAAACCAGTATTGTCTTCAAAGATTATTCTTGGGCGTTTAGTTTGTAAACTAACTGCTGTATCTTGATAGGGAATATAAGATTTAATTATTCCAATTAATGCAGCTTTATTATTAACTTTTGTTCCTTCTATGTTTATAATCTCTGGTTTTAATATAACTGGACCTCCACTATTTCCTGGAAATACTAAGGCATCAACAATAAAGTCTGTATTTCTGTCTTCAAATAAATCTCGAATTCTTGCAATACAACCATTTCTTAGTATCACATGCTGTCTATCAGTGCCAATTAATCCCATTGGAAAGCCTAAAACAAATATTCCATCGCCTTCAGTTGTTTCATTGTCAATTAATTGCTTTTTATTAAAAGTGTGGATGTCAGAATTGAAAAATTGAAATTTCATTCCCTCAGTTTTTAATAAATTGGTATTGATGGGAATTATAGCAACATCGATTTTAGGATTTGGATGCCCAAATCTATTTTGATCATTTAGTGATAATTCATAGTCTTTCGCTGGGGAATCTTCTTGAGGATTAAACCTAAGAATTATATTTGATAAATCATTTATCACATGTTTATTTGTTACTAAGAAAACTTCGTAGAGATTTTGGTCTTCAGTATTTTTTTCTATATAATTACCGAACAAAAAACCAGTGCCAATCCATTGTTTTTCAGTGTTATTTATTATTCCTATCCCTACTACACAATCAAGAAAAAAAGGAGGTATTAATGCCATAATATTTGTATTTAATTTTTTTTTGATTGGACTATTTCTTATTAATAAAAAAGTAAACAGGCAATCCAAGCAAAATCAATCCCAATCCTGGCAAAGTATAATCTGGTTTATAAATCAAAAGCAAAATACAAAATGCCGTTCCAATCAAAAGGTAAAGTACGGGTGTGAAAGGATAAAGAAAAGTTTTGTAACCTCTTTCCATTTCAGGTTTTTTGATTCTAAGGTAGATCACACCAAAAACAGTCAACATATAAAACAGAACGATCACGAAGGAAACCATATCCAAAAGATTCCCGTATTGTCCGCTCAGGCAAAGCAAACTTGCCCAAATTCCCTGCATCCAAAGAGATTTTTCGGGAACGCCATTTTTGTTATTTTCAACGGCGGATTTTAAGAATAATCCGTCTTTTGCCATCGTTTGGAAAACTCGAGCGCCAGCTAAAACGATTCCGTTCACACAGCCAAAAGTCGAGATCATTACCAAAACTGCAATGATGATAGTTCCTGCATTTCCGAACATTTTTTCCGCTGCAGAAACTGCAACTCTGTCATTCGCTGCAAAAGCGATAGAATCTCTGTCAAGCGCATTTAGATAAACGAAATTAACGAGAAGATAAAGGATCATCACGGCAGAAGTTCCCAAGATCATTGCTTTCACAACGTTCTTTTTAGGATTCTCGATTTCGCCGGAAATGAAAGTCACATTCTCCCAAGCCACAGAACTGAAAACCGAACCAACCATCGCCGCAGCGATTCCGCCAAGTATTGTAGCGCCAGAAATTCCCGTCCACTCTGTATTTTTCAGGTTTTGAAAAGCGTCCCAACCGAAACTCATATTGGAAATCCAATTGGATTTGTCGATTAGAATAAAACCTAAAATAATCAATCCAAGAAGTGCGATAATTTTCGAAGAAGTAAAAACATTTTGCAAGATTTTCCCGAACTGAACACCTTTCGTATTCACAAAAGTCAGAAAAAGAATCACGACAATCGCTAAGATTTGAATCCAAGTAATCTGAAATTCACCACTTTGTAAAATCGGTGCAGCGTCATTCAGAGAAGGAACAAGATACGCCGTGAATTTTCCGAAAGCCACAGCCACAGCTGCAATCGTTCCGGTTTGAATCACCGTAAACATTCCCCAACCGTAGAGAAATCCCATCGGTTTTCCGAAAATCTCGGTGATGTAAGTATATTGTCCACCCGCTTTTGGGAACATCGCCGAGAGTTCGCCGTAGCTGATTGCCGCTGCAACCGTCATTACAGTAGTGATTAGCCAAACCACGATCAGCCAATAGCCAGAACCGAGATTTCGCATGATATCGGCGCTCACGATAAAAATCCCGCTTCCGATCATCGATCCCATCACGATCATCACAGCGTCCCAAAGTTTGAGTTTCTTTTCCATAGTTTTTTATTCTTCATCAAATATAAAAACATCTTTGGTATTTTGATGACGGCGAGTGAATTAAAATAATTTGGATGTTCTTTTTTAGTGTAAAAATTTAGCTCCGTAGGAGTGGACTGTTAATAGCATTTTTAATCATTTTTGAAAAAGCTCCATAAGAGTGGCCTGTTAGAAGAATCCAAAAATTTAAATGAGGCTTTTACGCGTTTAAATAATGAAAATTTCTACAAGAGTTTCGATTCTGAATAATGGATTTTTAATTGGAATCAATTTCTAAGAATTAATAGGTCGCTCCTATTGAGCTTTGCCAACTTTGTAACTATTTTCTATTAACAGATTGCTCCGATGGAGCTATGTTTGAAAAAATAATTAGCTAATTTGAAATAACAAGTTTGTTCAATCGAGATAGAAAGATAATGGAATGGATGATTTATAGATTATATTTTTTAAATCAATTGCGAAAAATATTACCTCGCGCCCTGTTTTGGATAAAACTAAAAGTAAATTTTTCTTTAAAATATTCTATAAAATTAAGATTTTATTAAGCATTTCATAATAGTTTGTTAGTTTACAGAGAAAAGCTTAATTTTGCAACTTCAATTTTACACACACTATGGAACTAGAATACGTAGAACATCTGAGCCCAATGCTGAAAGGCGATATAAAGAATTATCTGATCGATATCGACGGAACTATTACAGAAGATGTGCCTAATGAAGAGCCAGAAAGAATGGTGACTTGTGAACCTTTTCCAGACGCTTTGGTAACAATCAACAAATGGTATGACGAAGGTCACCAGATTTGTTTTTTCACGTCCAGAACAGAAGATTTGAGAGAAGTGACAGAAACGTGGCTCAACAAACACGGCTTCAAATACCACAGCGTACTACTAGGAAAACCAAGAGGCGGAAACTACCACTGGATAGACAACCACCTTGTAAAAGCAACAAGATATAAAGGAAAATTTACAGATATGGTTGAAAAACAAGTGACCATACAAGTATTCCGTGACTAAAAATATTTTTTAAATTGAAAATTCCCAGAGTTCTATCTCTTGGGAATTTTTGATTTGAAGACAAAACCCATAGCCCCGATTGCAGCGGCATCCTTTTTTGTTTTTAATCAACTCTGTTTCGGATAACAAATCGTGAAAAACAAAAAAGATATAGCGGAAAGCGGGATTTAGCTCCTAAAAATTTAAAAATATCAAATTACAATGAAAGTACTTGCAAATGACGGATTGACGCAATCTGGAATCAATGCGCTATTACAGAACGGATTTGAGGTGATCACTGCGAAAGTGCCTCAGGAAAATCTTATCACTTATATCAACGAAAATAATGTGACGGTTCTTCTCGTAAGAAGTGCGACGAAGGTGACGAAGGAAATGGTGGACAATTGTCCTAGTTTGGAAATCATCGGACGTGGTGGCGTTGGCATGGATAACATCGAGGTTGCTTATGCAAGAGAGAAAGGGAAACACGTGATCAATACGCCGGCAGCGTCTTCGGAATCTGTGGCAGAATTGGTTTTTGCACACCTTTTCTCAGGTTGTAGATTCTTGCAAGATGCGAACAGACAAATGCCTGTAAAAGGAAATACCGAATTTGCAAAACTTAAGAAAAAATACGAAGCTGGAATAGAATTGAGAGGTAAAATCATCGGAATCGTAGGCATCGGAAGAATTGGACAAGAAGTGGCGAGAATCGCGCTTGGATTGGGAATGAAAGTAATCGCTTCTGACACCAGAATCGGGAAAGCAAGTGTGCGAGTAGATTTCTACAACAGCCAATACATCAATGTGGAAATTGAAACTGAACCGTTGGAGCAATTGATCCAGCATTCAGATTTCATCACACTTCACGTTCCTGCTCAGGATGGGCCGATCATCGGCGCGGCTGAGTTGGATAAAATGAAGCCTGGCGCAGCAATCGTAAACTGTGCAAGAGGTGGCGTGATAGACGAAAATGCTTTGATTGCAGCGCTTGACAGTGGAAAGTTAGCTTTTGCAGGTCTAGATGTTTTCGAAAACGAACCAACGCCTTCTGACGCTATTTTGAATCACCCAAAGATTTCTTTGACGCCTCACACAGGTGCAGCAACGGAAGAAGCGCAAGACAGAATCGGAACTGAGTTGGCAAATCAGATTGCCAGCATCCTTTTGGTTAAATAATTTAACCAAAACATAAATTAAATGCTCGTTTTTTAACGGGCATTTTTTATTTCCTTGATTCAGATTAAAATTTTACTTTTGTTGAGAATTTTTATGGCAGCTTTTCCGTCTTCCGCTCCCAATCTTTTTTCCAGCGCTTTTCCAGCCACAAAAAAGGATTTTCGCTCAAGCCGGGCTGCAGTTTTCCCCTTCGAATCAACTTTAGTCTATGAAAAGAAAAGTCCTACTCATCTACACCGGCGGAACCATCGGGATGGAAAAAGATTACGAAACTGGAAGTCTGGTTCCGTTTGATTTCTCCACGGTTTTCAAGAGAATTCCGGAAATGAATCTTTTGGAATGCGAGGTTTCCGTTCATCCATTCGAAAAACCTGTCGATTCTTCTGATATGGGACCGAAAGAATGGCGAATGATTGCTGATTGGATCTTCAAAAACTATGATAATTTTGACGGGTTTCTGATTCTCCACGGGACAGATACAATGTCTTACACAGCTTCGGCACTTAGTTTTATGCTGAAGAATCTTGGAAAGCCAGTTATTCTGACAGGTTCACAATTACCGATTGGAGATTTGAGAACCGATGCGAAGGAAAATCTTTTGACCAGTTTGTATTACGCTAGTCTTTACGAAAATGATGAAGCGGTCATCAAAGAAGTTGCTGTCTATTTTGAATATAAACTTTTGCGTGGAAACCGAAGTCTGAAATATTCAGCTGAGTTTTTTGATGCTTATCAAAGTCCTAATTATCCTATTTTGGGTCAATCTGGTGTCAATCTTAATATTGAAAAAGATTTGCTTTGGAAATCGAAAGGTGAATTTAAACTAGATAATTATCTGAATGAAAAGGTTCTTTTTTACAGAATCTTTCCAGGAATGAACTTCGAATCTCTATTGGAACTCAAAACGCCGGAAGCAATTGTATTGCAAGTTTTCGGGTCTGGAACGATTTTCAATAATGAGAAAACTCAGAATGTTTTGCAGGAACTTAGAAACCGAGGAATTGAGATTGTGGTCATCAGTCAATGTATTTCTGGAGGAATCAATTTCGGAAAATATAGCAACAGTAATATTTTCACGAAGATTGGTGCTATCAGCGGGAAAGATATGACTGCAGAGTCTGCGATTACCAAATGTATGCACATTTTGAAGAATCCAAAATATACAAAACCTTTTTCGGAGGTTTTCAGTGAAAATATTTGCGGAGAAATTACAGAAGAATTCTAATATTGTTTTTGAGAATTCAGATATTTCATTATATTTGCAACCTCAAATAGAGAGGTGTCCGAGTGGTTGAAGGAGCTAGCCTGGAAAGCTAGTGTGCGGGTAACTGTACCGAGGGTTCGAATCCCTTCCTCTCTGCAAAACAAACCCTCCGATAGAATTTCTATCGGAGGGTTTTTATATTAATTTGTCTATCAAAATTTTAAGTTCTCAGAACTACATCAAAGTTTCAATTTTAACCTTTTGATTTGCTCTTCGGCATTTTTATTCTTCGGATTTAGTCTTAAAGCTTTTTCATAATTTTTGATAGCCAGTTCACTCTCTTCTAATTCTGCATAAGTTTCTCCCAAACTGTCATAAGCATTTGCGCTAGAAGAATGCAACGAAACATTCAGTTTAAATAATTCCAGCGCATCTTTCATCCTTTTCTGCGAGATCAACTTGTAGCCCCAATTGTTCATTTCGTCTTCTGACAAAACAAAATTCTTATCTTTTGATTTTAATTTTTTCGTTGTTTCAATGGCATTTTTGTAACCATTTTTGTCTAATATTAATTTTAATGACTTTGCAGACGCAGACATTCCGAAACCATTCGCTTCTTTCATGTCGGGAATTAATAGACCGGCCAATTCGTTTATAAAAACATCAGGACTTCCACCTGACAAATTCGTGAGTACAATGATTGATAAATTGTCTTTTGGGTAAACAAACAATGCTGATCGCCCGCCACCAACTGGAGCTACAGCAGGATGTTCTGTTCTCCCAATTGTTGGCCAGCCAGCTGCATATCCATTCAATAGTCTGCTAAATCCAGCTGTTTTGCCATTATTTAGCAATGCAGGTTTTCATAGAGCGTCCAAGCTAGATTTTTGTTTTAACAATTCCATATTCTGCAAAGCAATGATCCAGTTTGCTAGTTCTGTTGCTGTAGAGCTCATTCCTGCAGCAGTTTGCAATGGCGACGGAAATGAAAAGAACATATTATTGAGCTTACCTTTGGAAAATTGGTAGCTATTTGCCGCATTTTGAACCAATTCTTTAGTTGCTCCGAAACCAGAACGGATTGTCTTTTTCATACCGACCTTTTCTAATTGATTTTTAGTAATGAATTCTTGAAAACTCATGCCACTTAATTTGTTGATGATCAGACCAAGCAAATAATAATTGGTTTGATTATATCTGAATTCCTCGCCAGCTTTGAAATCATTTGGCATTGCAATCACTTTTTTCCAAGCCAGATCAAAACTGTCGGCAATCATTACGGATTCTTCTTCGTCCACCAGATCCGGAATTCCAGAAGTATGCGATAAAAGTTGCAGAACTGTCGCAGATTTCCAAGCTTCGGGAATATCCGTTAGATATTCTGATATTGGAGAATTCAGTTTTAATTTTCCTTCCTCTACCAATTGCATGATAGCAACACCCACAAAAGCTTTGGTAATAGAATTGATTGTAAAGACAGTTTTGTTACTCACTGCAACGGAATCCTGAAGATTTGCCAATCCATAATATCCTGTTTTTATAATTTTTCCATCTCTCACAATGGCCAATTCCAATCCCGGAATCTTGCGTTTCTGCATTTGATTTTGGATGAATATATCAATGCTATCGGACTGAGAGAAAACCGAGATGGCATTGATGAAAATAAAGATGAAAACTAATGTTTTTTTAATTGTTGAATCATGGATTGATAAGGATATTGTTAAAATTTTAAAAAGTCAAAGATAAATAATGGAATCGCTAATTTTTGAATTAGTTATTAATATTTATGATTAAGAATGTGGTAATATTTCTTGCAGAAAAAACCTCCAATAGTATTTCTATCAGAGGTTTTGTATTTATTGATATCGTTGATGCTCCTTTGGTTTGGAGAATTTGTCGATAATTGGTTTGAACAGCGCTCGATATTTTTCGATGTCAAATAACTGAGAATCTGTCAACGCCTTGTAAGTAAGCCATACACTGAATGGAAAAAGTACAATGTTCGGAATCCAGCTGGCAAGATAAGGATTCAAAGTACCTTTCCAAGAGAGATTTTCAACTGTTAGATTCATCACGTAGAAAATGATGAAAATGACAATCGCAATGATCACCGGAAGTCCCATTCCACCTTTTCTGATGATTGATCCAAGACTCGCTCCAATCAAAAAGAAAATAATACAAGTGAAAGAGTACGACACAATTCTCTGCTGATAGATTACTATTTTATTGTGTGCTTTTATGGTTTCCATAATTGCATTTTCGCTGGAATCTATGCTGGCTTTTACTGCATCTATTTTACTGTACGCGCCCCAAAGAACTTCTAATTTCTTGTCTTTTTTAAGCGTGTCAATTTTGTAAGGTTGTGTGATTTTTTTGTTGTCAGACTTCACTTTGTCAATGTATTGCACATAATTGTTGGTCTGCGTAATTACTGGCGACGCGATGGAACTCAAGGATGCAATGTTTCCTTTCCTGTTTTTGTCCAGCGTTTCATTCACTTCCAAGTAAGTTTGGAAGCGGTAGTCGTCCGTAATTTTTTCTTTTTCAATAGCTTGATTGATGAGCTCGCTGATGTCAAAATGATACACCAGACTATCAAATTTCACCGATTGATTAGGCTGTTTTTTCCGCTCTTCGTAAGGTTTGTTTGCAATGTCATCTTCGAAAACATAACCGTTGTAGAGAATCAGTTTAAGGAAGTTAGCATCTTCGGCTGGTGCAAATTTTCCAGTTTTTGCCACAATAGTTTGCTGATTGTCGTACGGACTTGCATTTTTGTGAAGGAAAACACCTTCCAATTTTTCACCATCAGCGCCAGATATTTTATCAAATTTTACAGAATAACCCGAAATCTGATCAATAAAAACGCCCGGTGTAAAGTTGATCGCAGGTTTGGACGAGATGATATTGAACATCATATTCTTCGCCTTCCGTTGGAAATCCGGAATCACATTATTCGAAAACAAAAACAGAATCCCGGCTAGCATAGAAACCGTGATGAAAAGAGGCATCATCACGCGAACGAGAGAAATTCCTGCCGCTTTCATCGCCGCCAATTCATAGCGTTCACCAAAATCCCCAAACGTCATAATGGAAGACAACAGAACCGTGAGTGGCAAAACCATACTCACAACGCTGATTCCAAGATAAAAAAGAAACTTCGAGATTTCCCAATATGTCAGACCTTTCCCCGTCAGTTGCGACATTTGCGTCCAGATGATGTTCACAATAAAAATGAAAAACAACACACTGAAGATAAAAAGAAACGGCCCGAAAAAAGTCTTGATGATATATTTATCTAATTTTTTCAATTCAGAAATTTAAACCTCAAAAATACTGCAAAAAAAGCAATACTGAAATTGATTGGCGGATTTTAGGAAATATTTATAAAGTACTTTGTTTGGGCGCCTTCATCCGTCCTCCGTTCCCTCCCGATTTTGCATCGGGATCCACTCAGACCGGGGCGCGCTTCGCCATCATCCAAGATTTGTCAATCAAATCTACCTTTTGTTATTTTGTGAAGATTCAAAATTTAACTACCAATAATAAAAGAACGAAAATCTTTAGTCCTTAAACGAAGAATTATTCAACGCAAAAAAATCCGCAACAATCAGTTGCGGATTCCATTTGTCAAAAAGAAAAAAGTCTATTATCTATTCGTCTTTTATCTTCAAGTCTTATTAAAAAATATAATCTGTGCTCAAAAAATTAGAATCGTGATCTCTAACAATGCTATTCAAAAGTTCTTTGTTTGCATCAGTTATTTTTGCCGCGACCAATGATCGGATCGAGAAAGATCTCAACGCATCAAAAACAGAAAGCGTTCCTTCTGCGCTGTCTTTTCTTCCTGTGAATGGGAAAACATCCGGACCTCGTTGCGCCTGACAATTGATGTTGACACGGCTCACAAGATTTACAAAAGCATCAATCAGTTTAGAAACTTCCAAAGGATCTTCACTGAAAATACTTACCTGCATCCCGTGAGAAGCATTCACTTGATAGTCAATTGGCTCTTCGATATCATCAAAAGGAACGACAGGAATCACGGGACCAAATTGCTCCTCGTGATACAATTTCATATCGCTGTTCACGGGATAGACCACGGCTGGAAAAACGAATGATGCTTCGTTGTAACCACCGTTTTCATTCAATACTTTTGCGCCTTTTTCCAAAGCATCGTCGATGCATTCTTTCAAATAAGGCGGTTTGTTAACTTCTGGAAGTGGTGTTATTTTCACATCTTTTTCCCAAGGCAAACCTGGTTTCAAAGCAGAAACAGCTTCGGTCAATTTCTTGGTAAACTCCTCAGCAACATCTTTCTGAACGAAAATCAATTTCAATGCGGTGCAACGTTGTCCGTTAAATGACAATGAGCCTAAAATAATTTCGCTTACTGCTATATCGAGGTTGGCGTGTTTGGTGACGATGGCCGCGTTTTTTGCATCAAGGCTTAAAATGGCTCTCAATCTGTTCACTTTTGGGTGAAGTTTCTTCAATCCATTCGCGACTTTGCTCGATCCGATGAAAGCCAGAACATTCACTTTCCCGCTTTCCATGATTGGCGTGATGATTTCCGCACCTTTTCCATAAAGCGTGTTCACTGTTCCTTTTGGAAATGCTTCCTGGAAAGCTTTCAACAATGGATAATGGGCAAGAACGCCGTGTTTCGGAAGTTTGAACAAAATCGTATTTCCCATAATTAATGCAGGAATCAACGTTGTGAAAATCTCATTAAGAGGATAATTGAATGGTCCCATACTCAAAACCACGCCGAGTGGTGCTCTTCGGATTTGGGCAATCGTGCCTTCCGCCTGTTGAAATCTGGAAGACTCTCTGTCGAGTTCCTTCAAAGCATCGATGGTTTGGTTGATGTAATCTACAGTTCTGTCAAATTCTTTGGTAGAATCGGGGAGGGTTTTGCCAATTTCCCACATCAATAATTTGATGACCAATTCGCGTTCTTTGATCATTAGATAGACAAACTTCTGCATACATTTTATTCTGCCCTCCACAGACATCGTTGGCCATTCACCAAGTCCGTTGTCATAAGCTTTTACAGATGCTTCCAAAACATCCATCGCATCTTGCGGACTGATGTTTGGGATGCTCCCAAGAAGTTTTCTTTCCAGTCCGTTTTCGGTTGGGATGCAGATTGGGGAATAGATTTCGGTAACGTCGCCGTTCCATTCTACCAAATCGCCGTTGAGGAGATAAACGCGTTGGTGGATTTCGGGAACTTTGTATTCTTCGGGAATTTGGTTTTCGTTTTTGAATATGTCTTTGAAAGTTGAATGTTCTGAACTCATTGGGTAGTTTATTTTGTGATTAATTAAATTCTAAATATTGATGACAATAAATTTAGAGATAAAGATCGATTCTCAGCGCGAGTTAACATAGATTTATTCTATCCGAAAATCAAAAAAAACTCAACCATTAAGTTGAGTATAAGTTGGAATTTTTTTTAACACTTAAGTCACATAAGGTAAAATGACATCTAAAAAAGCTCAATTAAGATAAAAATCAAAGATTTTAAAAACTGATGTGTTCTCAATTGAACTTAGACTAATATTTAAAGTTAAACTTAAGTGCTAATTACTATTTATCATCCGTCGATTTCAATGCCCAAGCGATCAAGGCTGGTTGCATAAACAATCTTGCGAATCTCTTGTTGTCTGTATTAAGTCCGAAGGCGTTTCTTCTTTCTTTGTATTGGGTATAATTTCCCGGGAAAACGGCAGTGAATAATCCTGCAGTGATTTTCCCAACAAGCGATTCGTATTTCTTAGGTGCTGTGATGACGGCGACGCCCATTGCGATTTCAACGATTCCTGAATAAATTACGGTATCATCTTTTTCCAATGACACCCATTCCGGGACTTGTGCCTGAAATTCTTTTCTTGCAAAGGTCAAATGTCCGATTCCAGCTGAGATCAACATTGCGCCTAAGCCATATTTTGCAATGGTCTTGATTGTACTTGCTTCCATAATGAACGATTTTTATGGAGTGGCTTCAAGAATGATTCCAAAGCTTATCAGGTTGATTTTAGAACTACACTCAACTTATTGAAGTTTAGCATTCCTTTTTTTCGGTTTTTCCTTCATTGTGATGATGACTACGCCGTTTTTTCCTTTTCTACCATATAAAGCAGTGGCGGAAGCATCTTTCAGAACTTCGATTTTCTCAATCTTTTTTGAATCTATTTTTCTGAAAACTTCTACATCGATGATTTTTCCGTCAACAATGTATAAAGGTTGATTATTTTCATTGATAGTACTTGAAAAACCGCCAATTCTTATTTTTTGATTGTTATGCAAATCTAAATTTGCAGGCGTTTCTGGTATTTTCACTTTAACTTTAATCGAATCCTTTGTTCCGTGATGTTGATTTGACGGTGTTTGCGCAGAAACAATCCCGCCTGAGGTCAAGACGAAACCAACCGCGAATTTCATAAAAAGCGAATTGATGAAAGAATAATTTAGATTTCTATCCAATTGATCCACTCGGAAATTTCCGCAAATGTTGGTGTTTTCGGAAACACTTTCAATGATTTCTAAATCTGATAATCGGGTAAAATCCCTTACACTTTTGGAACAAACTTCACAAAATCTACCTTTCTCATCTGGTGTCATTTGGTTCCAGTTTTCGTGACAAGGTTGTGGGATGGTTATTTTCATATTGTCGTTTTTTTATAAAGATGCACTTTCAAGAGAAAGGTTGGAAACTGCTTCAGAATTTAGCAAGACTAAAACTTATTCCGCCAGTTTATTTTTCTCCAGCCATTTTGGAAAGTCTTTATCGATTAGTTTTTGAGGGCTGTCCACGTACCAGCTGTAGCCATTTCTTCTTTCTTCCGAGACGTCGTTGTAATTGTATTTGATGCTTCCGTCGCGGTCTCCGAAGAGCGAACGGTTGTCATTCACGTCATAAAATCTGGACCAGATCACCGAGTTTTTTTCTGGCGCCAATTTTCTCACTGCTTTCCCATTTTCCTTCGTCACTTCGTAGCTGTAACCTTCGATTTTGTTTTGCTTGAACCATTGGATGGCGGACTTCACGGCGCGTTCTATCGTTGGCGTTACAGGTTGCATCATCAGGAATTTGATGATATTCACGGACTCTGCACTTGCCAGGGAAACGGGCTCGAATGCTCTCGCTTTCTCCGGAACGAGTGTGATCTCGTTGTATTGATCGCCCCAGATGGTGAGTTTTTCTTTTTGGAGAATCTGAGTTTTAAGAATACAATCGATGCCATTTTGGACGGCCAGTTTTGATTTGGTCTTCAGTTTTTCATCCACGACTTCGAAGCCGTTTTTCCCTTCTGCCACGTTGTAAAGAACCGTCAATGCGTTGATCATTGCGTTGTCGTTGTAGGTTATCTGTTTTCTGTACAGCGATCTGTTGGGATAATATTGTGGGAAACCGCCGTTTTTGTATTGCATCTGTAGCAAGTAGGCAATTCCTTTTTCAGCTGACTTTAGGTAGCTTGGGTTTTTGGAGGTTTGGTAGGCATTGATGAGAATGTTGATTTCTTTGGTGGTAGCATTGTTGTCGATCGTGGCGTGGTCGTCTCCGGTTTCCTTGATGGTGCGGGTGAGTTCTTTGCTGAGTGGGAGATCGTAGTTCACGGTGGATTTGTCCTCGAGGTGTTTTCCCCAACCGCCGTTTGGAAGTTGATAGACCAAAACCTTCTCCGCCAAAGTATCTTTTGTCTGCGCAGTACACGCCATTGTGAGGAAGCTGATCGCCAGTAACGCTATTTTAGATTTCATTATTTTAAATTTTGTGCAATCGGTTGCATAACGCTAAGATATAGATAATTGCTGATTTGGAAATGCGTGAATGATTGGTAGCTTAAAATTATTTTATGAGTAGGGTATAACTTTGTTGATGAAGAAGGTTTAATATGAGTGGCTTTTGACATTTTGACAGCGTATTTTGGTAGGCTATCGGTATACACTCGGTATACTCTTTCTATACCCAAATTGTGTTTTGGTGGTTTTTAGTTTTGGATGGTTTTTGACATTTTGACATATTATTTTGAGAGATGATTTCCGTTACCTCGGTGTTACCTTTCCGTTACCTAAGTGTGTTTTTGTTGGCTTTTGATTTTGGGTGGTTTTTTACAGTTTTGCAGAATTGTTTTTTGTTAAATTATTTTGCGGTTTACGGATAACCGTAATTGTAAGTGAATGATGTTTTGTAGATTTGGGAAACATTGTAAGTATAAGCTTACTTTCAAATTTCCCTTTAAAATCTTGATAGTTAAATGAATGAACTAAAAATACACTTTGAAAACTGCTACGGAATAAAAAAACTGCAACATACATTTGACTTTGCAAAATCAAAGGTGCAAATTATTTACGCGCCAAATGGAGCAATGAAATCTTCTTTTGCCAAAACATTTGAAGATATTTCGCTTGATAAAGTTTCAGAAGACAGAATTTTTAATGAAAGAGTAAATCATAGATCAGCTCTTGTTGATAATAGAGATATTTTAAAAGAAGAAATTTTTGTGATAAACAGAATGCAAGAAGCTGATTTTAAAGAAGCGTCAACCATTTTAGCTAATGAAATTCTTAAAACTGAATATGATACACTAAACGTAAAACTAAATGACACTAAACAGGATTTTATAAAAACTATCCAACCTTATTTTGGATTAAAAGAAAACCTCATTGAAAAAACTATTGTAGACACCTTTAAAACAGATATTTATAGTTTTCTTGAAAATAGAGTAAGTGAAATCAATTCAATTGTAACTCCTATTTTGACAAATATTGTTTTCAATGAAGTTTTTAATGATAAAGTTTCAAATTTTCTAAAAACAAAATCTTTCAATACAAAAATCAAAGAATATATTGCAGTTTATGACAAGTTGGTTAATGAAAACACAACATTTTTTAAGAAAGGAGAATTTAATCACAATAATGCAGACAATGTTACAAAGTCATTAAAAGACAATGGATTTTTCAAAGCTGAGCACAAAGTCAAAATTAAAAATATTGAAATTGGAAATATTGACGAACTAGAAAATGTAATAAAAGAAGAGAAAGAAAAAGTTTTAAACGATCCAGAATTAACTACAAAATTCAATGAAATTGACAAAGCTTTAAATGCTAACAATGAGCTACGTAATTTCAGAAGTTATATTGAAAACAATCAAGAAGTAATCAAAGAATTTATTGATTTAGAAAATTTAAAAAAGAAATTAATTCTTAACTACATAGCAAATCACAAAAGCGAATTTGATGTTTTTGCAAAGCTTTATGCAGAAACCAAAACGAGAAGAAATGAAATAACTATTGAAGCTAAAAAAGAACAAGAAGAATGGTTAAAAGTTCTTGATATTTTTAATAATCGATTTACTATTCCATTTGATATTAGAGTTAATAACCAAGAAGATGTTATCTTAAAAAACGAACCAGCTTCTTTGATTTTTACATATAAAGATGGCGCTTCAACAAAAGATTTAGGCGGTGCAGAAATAAATAAAAGTTTAAGTACAGGAGAACAAAGGGTTTTTTATCTTCTGAACATTATTTTTCAAATTGAAACAAGGAAAAAAATAGGAACTGACCAATTATTTATAATCGATGACATTGCCGACTCATTCGACTATAAAAACAAGTATGCAATTATCGAGTATTTAAAAGACATTGCAGACGATCCAAAATTCAAAATGATAATTCTCACACACAATTTCGATTTCTACAAAACAATTAAAAAGAGATTAGAAGGTGTGAATAATTGGGAAGGCAATTTAAAAGCCGTTAAATCAGCAAACGAAGTAAATTTGGTTCCAGGAGAAAAGCAAGATGCTTTTCCATTGCTACGAAAAAATTTCCCGACCTGTGAAAAATCATTTATTTCTTGTATCCCATTTGTTAGAAATCTAATTGAATATACAGTAGGAACAAAAAATAGTGATTATTTAATATTGACTTCATTACTACATATTAAACCGGCACACACAACCGAAAACATAAAAGAAACAAAGGAACACACAACAGGAGAAATTTTGACGGTTTTCAATACTGTTTTCGGTATGACTGCAATTTTGCCAGACACAACAAAAAAGGTTTATGATTTAGCTATTGAAATTGCAGAAGAAATCGAAACAAACAAAGAAACTGAACCAGTTTTAGATTTAAAATCAAAACTTTGTTTATCAATCGCTATTAGATTTAAGGCAGAAGATTATATAATTAACAAAGTTACTGATGCAAATTTCCATTCTAACATTTGGAGTAAGGAAACGGGAAAGATTATCGGACAATACAAAGCGGAATTCCCTAACAACAAAAAAGAAATTGAAATTTTCGACAGAGTAAATTTAATGACGGCAGAAAACTTACATTTAAACTCATTTATGTATGAACCATTAATGGATTTATCGGAAGACCATTTATTAACGTTATATAGAGATGTGAAAAATCTTGAAAGCGAAGTCGTCTAATCATTTTAACGCCAAATGACATAACTATTTATTAAGCAATAGGATACAACTCATTACAAAATGAAGCTAGACACAAACAGAAAAATAAATTTCAAACTTTTAAAAACAATTATTTAAATAAAAATATCAACATAATATGAAAAATTATAAAAGTGTAAGTTCACTTACAGGAAAATCGACTGGTGTTTTAGGATATGATTATGATAACAGTTCTATCACATTACATTTCAAAACCGGTTCAGTGTACGTTTACACAATCGCATCTTGCGGTTTAACTCATTTAAGTAATATGAAAAAACTTGCAGATTCTCAAAGTGGTCTGAATACTTATGTTACTAAGAATAAACCAGCGTACGCTTCAAAAAGTTAAGAAGCTTTATCCTAAAGAATTGTAGTTCACGATAATAGTTAAACTCAGCAGATTTTCACTTATTAGAACTGAATAAAAAGCCTCGCCCCAATGCGAGGTTTTTGTATTTAAAATCAATTCGAAAATCTACTTCCTTTTCAAATTAACAATCACAACCCCACTTTTCCCCTTCGCTCCATATTTGGAAATAGCGTCTTTGCCTTTTAAAACTTTGATATCCTTAATGTTCTTCGTATCAATCCGCTGAAATTGTTTATTTGTAATGATTTTACCCTCTACAACGTATAATGGTAGATTCTTTTCGTTGATGGATAAAGGTGCTCCCGTAGTTCTAATCTGTTGCGTATTTGGATTCTGTCTATCAGCATCAGATATTGCGATCTTACCAAGTCTAAAGGGTGTATTCTGGTCTCTTTTAACAGGTTCTTTAGGAACTTGTACCTGAACGACTTCGCCAGTAATCTTGGTTGGAGAACTCGTTTTTACGGGCTGATTCACTTTCGGTTGCGTCTGTGCCGAGACGATGCCTCCGGACGTGAGGACAAATCCAACGGCAAATTTTGCAAACAAGGAATTGATGAAGGAATAGCTGAGATTTCTGTCCAATTGATCCACTCGGAAACTGGCGCAGATGTTCGGGTTCTCGGAAAGATCTGTGATGATTTCCAGGTCAGACGCGTTGGTGAAATCTCTCACACTTTTGGAACAGACTTGGCAGAATCGGCCTTTTTCCTCGGGCGTCATATTCGCCCAGTTTTCGTGACACGGTTTTGGGATGGTAACTTTCATAGCGGTGCATTTTTATAGTAAGATGCATTTTTCAGTCCAAAGGTTGGAAATGACGTTGAAAATATTACAAATTGACCTTCTAAACTTGATGAATTGCTGTCACAGAAAAGACTTAATGGGAGATTCTGTACACATAGAGATTGACTTTTGCATTGGTCAAGAGTCCCAGGTCTGCCAAGCCGTTTGTGTTCACGGCAAAGGTGATGGTGTCATCCTTGTTAAGTGAAACTATAGACTGGATGCCGGATGAGGTGACAGGCAGTGAGGCAATGTTGATGAAACCAATAGCGACTCGTACGCCATCGAAGGCTTTTTCTTCCCAGATTTCATCATTCCTCAAAATGCCAAGTTTTTTGCCTCCAAGCAATTCCAGATTGACGCCAGATTCCAATTGCAACTGATAACTTACGGCATAGATGCCCGGTTTTGAAGCTTTGTAAACGCCGTCTTTGAATAATTCTGGATTTCCTAATTTGGTATCAGAATCTCCGGTCAGGTTTAGTTTTTTCCAATCTCCGCCGATGCTGAGGTTCAGAAGCGACCAAGCGCCGTTCTTTGTTGCATAATAGGCGGTGTTGCTGTGGAAAAAATGATCACTGCTGATTTCCTTGATCTCTCTTTCACCGCTGGCAGAGATGTCCCGTATCAGAATCGTGTGGTCTGCGGTGACGGTCTCGACATTGGGAACATTTCGGATGATGAGGTTTCCATTGATATCCAAGGTGGATTTCGGATCTGTTGTGTTGATACCAACTTGTGCACGCGCGATGGTTGCCAATAGAATCAAACCAAAAAAATAGAATTGCTTTTTCATAATCTGTAGTTTTTCGAATTAATATGAGCTTGCCAGGATATATTGATTAAAACAAATTTCTGATCTTGCTTTTGCGACTTTATCGGACCTTTTTTACGAAGACTTGGTTCAATACGTTGTTCTTGCATGGCAAAGTTTGGAAAAAAAAGCAAAGGATAATTCCGTAGAAATACCGCATTTTATCATTAATGAAAAATACCTATCGTGTTGGCAATGAGTGGTGTTAATGAAAAAAAACCTGCTAATGTGCAGGTTTTGAGTTGTGTAGATTCGAGTTTTACTATTCTAAAGATGGAAATATCTTGGGTCGGGATATTGGAATTCAAAATCGAAATCTGAAATCAGTTTTGCGGGCGAGATGGTTCTGCCTTTGGTGGTTCGTTCGCCAGAGTAGGAGAGTCCTTTTTGAGCGTTGATGACTTCCTCTTTGTTCGGATGGATGGGCGCGACGATGTTGTAAACCTGAGACTCGGAATTGTTGTCCAGCATTTTTTCCACCGCGGAACAAATATCAGCGTAATGAATGTGGTTCACCAGCAAATCGAGGTTGGAAATGTTGTAATTCTTGAGAAGCCTTTGGTCGCCCATCAAGCCTGCTAATCTCAGAATATTGGTCTGAGGAAATTGCTCTAAAATAAAACTCTCACTTTCCACTTCCTGCGCCGGTTTGTCGTCTTCGGTGAAATCTTGTTCGGTCTCTGGATAGACGCCAGTGGAGCTGAGTAGGAACAGCTGACCTTTGTAATCGCCGAGGAAATTGAGCAGGTTTTGACGTTTGTCATTCATCGGAATCTGCGCCCCTCGAAGTCCGGAAAATGGCACGCTGATGATGATAGCGTCCAGGTCTTTTGCGACTTCCCAAGGTTTCATCTCGGAATCCAGTTCGTCTGGAAAACTGACTAAAGTAGAGTGGTAGCCTTTGGCGTTGAGGTCTTTTGCTTTGACAGGTGTAGTGGTGGTCGCGAAGATGTTGTATCGGTTGGATAGTCTTTCTGCGATGTGGTTTCCGAGCCAGCCGTAGCCGATAATTCCTAGGTTTTGCATTGTGGGGGATTTTGTGTGGTAAATTTATCGATTCTTTGGTTAGGAGTTATATTTTTTATGAGTAAAGAAGTCCTATGCAGAGCTAAGCACGATTGATTTTTATATTATTATATTTGAAATATAATTAGTATTGAGGAAATTTTTCGACTGTTAATATTATAAAGATTTATGAGTAGATATAGTCCAACTGAAAGAATAGGAGTTAATGAAACTGAAAAAATTGTAATCCAAAATCTTGGATGGATATTCCGTGAACAGCCAATTGTTGATGTTGGATTAGATGCTATTATTGAAATAGTTGAAAATGATGAACCGACAGGAAAATTTATTGCTGTTCAAATCAAAACAGGATCGGGAAATTTCTATAAAACGGAAAAAGGATTGTCTCATTATGTTACGAATATACATTATAATTATTGGTTAGACCTTTGTATTCCCATTATTCTTGTGGCTCATATACCAGAGGATGGGAAGACATATTGGCAAGAACTTACTGAAGAAAATTTTAAAAAGAATAAAAAAAAATGGAAGATTGAAATTCCATATAAGCAAGAATTTAGCGAAAAATCAGAAAAACGACTTATAAAAATTGCTTCTGATAAAAATGAAGAGAAATTTGATGTATATCGTGGAAGAGTAGATTCTAATGATATTAATGATATAGTTGAAGATTTAAATTCAATTAGTGATGCTACCGTTTGTATCACTAATATTACTGCAATTCTAAATCTACAAACTAAAGAGACTCAAAATAAAACTGGACAATTAGAACTCTTAAGCAGAGATAAGCCATTCAATAATTCTTCTGAAGTTTCAATGATTTATAAATCATTATCTAAAACTATGAATTTGACTTCTAAAAGAATTGAAACTGAAGTTGAGCTATTCTCTCAATTATACTCAGTAGGAATTACTGCCTTTGAAAAATTTTTGATTAACTTAAATATATTTAATTTAAAATTTGAAAATCTAACAAGTGAGACAGATAATATTAAACAAGTTCCTGAAAAGATGGATTTTGCTATAAGTGAATACACAAACTTGAGAAAAA
>RCUH01000341.1_pt1 | contig 53598 bp, 50 predicted proteins | sample 2166191 | NCBI WGS metagenome assembly RCUH01 (sample SAMN09932848, study PRJNA488358) | compost metagenome | feature: garden; material: soil; isolation source: compost soil in an enriched community after 214 h of incubation | place: Germany: Experimental Botanical Garden Goettingen | collected... | reverse complement strand
TTCTAGCTTTTACTCGTTATATCTTTTCGCCAATATACTTATAGATATGAGTTTTGATCAGGAGGTAGAACCCGTATTATCCAGCTATCAAGAAGAATCGAATCACTAGGAACTTCAGTACGCTTATGCAAATGAAAAAGGACCCCTGCCCTTAGGCAGAAGTCCTTCCTATATTAGGATGAAATTTTACGCGAGTGTTGGCTGTACTTTGAAAATACCCAACTCTTCTTGAACAGCTGAAGCCTTCCCGCTGCTTGACGCTTTTACTTCTTCGTCCATGGATACGCGCCAAATGTTGGCCCCAAGTCCTTGCAGCTTCTCCGCCAAGTTCACGTAACCCCGATCGATGTGGTGTGTACCACTTACTTCGGTTGTACCTTCAGCTACGAGTCCGGCGATGATAAGTGCAGCACCGGCACGAAGATCTGTAGCACAGACTTTAGCGCCCTTCAGATTCGAGCCGCCTGTAACAATCGCACTGCGGCCTTCTACCTTAATCTCGGCATTCATCAAGCTGAATTGTTCCACATGCATGAAGCGATTCTCAAATACCGTCTCCGCTACCACGCTGGTACCTTCAGATTTAAGCAGAAGGGCCATCATCTGAGACTGCATATCTGTTGGGAAGCCCGGATAAGGAAGTGTCTTCACATCTACAGAGCGCAGCGGTTTGTTCGCCGTTACGCGAACCCCATTCTCTTGAACATCCACATCAACGCCCATCTCTTCAAGCTTGGAGATTACAGGTCCAAGATGGTCCGCAATCGCACCTTCTACGAAAACATCGCCACCTGTAATTGCTGCTGCGATCATATAAGTTCCTGCCTCAACACGGTCAGGAATTACCGTATGATCTACACCGTGCAGCTTCTCGACGCCTTCAATGCGGATGACCCCTGTTCCCGCACCACGAATGATTGCGCCCATGCTGGTAAGGTAATTCGCAAGATCGACAATTTCCGGCTCTTTCGCTGCATTTTCGATAATGGTTGTACCTTCTGCTAGCGTAGCCGCCATCATAATATTCTCTGTAGCTCCAACACTGGCCACATCCAGGTAGATCTTCGCACCGCGAAGTCTGCCCTCGGACTTTGCTTCAATGTAGCCTTGACCCAGATTAATCTCGGCTCCCATAGCCTCAAAGCCCTTAAGATGTTGGTCGATCGGTCTAGTCCCTATGGCGCAACCGCCAGGGAGTGAAATTCTTGTATGTCCCATGCGTGTAAGCAGGGGTCCCATGACCAGGAAAGATGCCCGCATTTTGCGTACCCACTCATAGGGAGCTTCACAGGATACGAGTTTCTGCGCATCTACCGTGATCACTTCCTGCTCGTATGTAACAGCAGCTCCTAGATATTCTAATACTTTATTAATCGTCATCACATCATCAAGTGGTGGTGCATCTCTTATGATGCTGACCCCTTCTTCACCCAACAAAGAGGCTGCGATAATGGGCAGCACTGAGTTCTTAGCTCCGCTGACTTTGACGTTCCCGGTCAACACATTGCCACCGCGGACGATAAATTTGCTCATCTTGGTTCCCTCCGCGCGTTCATTTTCTCTTTTTTCAAACATTTGAAAAAAGTATCCCGCTAATTCACTAAGTTTCATGATAACATGGTTTATTTACATGGCTCAAGAGTTTGTTAACATAAGAACATCGTTTAGCGCTGTAACCTAAAAAAGCCCATCTACGCTTAAAAACAATATTCTCTTACCATACAGGGGATAAAATTACGGAGCATAAGATCCATATTTCCATTGTTAACACAATGTTTCGATGTTATTCGACATTTCACACTCACTGAATAATTCCTATGAGAGATATAACCAAACGCCTGAATATTAAAACAGGTATCGAAGCATCCGAGTGTAACCCCAGTAATCCAGCACAAAAGAAGCAACGAAATGCCCCAAAACAACCGCCAGCAATAGTTGAAGCAGCTTGCCTTGAGGTCCTTTTGGGTTGCGTACAACCAAATCCAGCTTTAAATTCTGCAGCGCCCAAAAAGCTACTGCAATGCTAACCAGCGATACGATGATAGCTGTCAGACCACCCACAGCTACGCTTGACGGCAATTGGCTCACCGTATTTGAATCCACTTGGATTCCTCCTCGGGTACGCTTATAATTTATGCGGGCAACCTAAAAACGGTTAATCACACCATAAATTATATCGGTTATTTGTGAGATAAACTGAAGACTGTAGTTCCTTCACCTTAATCACAGGATTTGCGCAATTTTTTAATTTAAATTTTACAAAAACAAAGACCTTCTATATCATACTTGCCAAGCTTGCAATAATCCAGCTTTTTTCAACCTTTTTCAAATTTTGTCACATGAAAGCGATTTATTTTACAAAGTATAACTTCAGCTTCATTTTCAATATAATTAAGAATGAGGATGACATAAGTATATATACTACCACACAGTAACTACGGGGGAAACATTATGAAACTTGAGATCATTGCATATACCCTTGCCGACGCAAAAATTGCCCATGCAGCCGGGGCCGATCGGATTGAGGTCATTACAGCCCCCGCAGAAGGCGGACTAACACCTAGTCTGGGTCTTGTAGAAGAGATCCGGGAACACAGCAGTATTGATATGCGTATTATGGTTCGGCCTCACAGTCGCCATTTCTGTTATGATGCTGATGACGTCCAGACCATAATTAGAGACGCCAGGTTGTTTAACCGCTTAGGAATTGATGGACTTGTATTTGGTGCACTCACGCCCGAGCGGAAGGTCGATGAGGAGCTTCTGCAAAGATTCATTGAGGCGGCTGACGGCCTTCCTGTTACCTTTCACCGTGCATTCGATGAGGTTCTGGATCAGGAGGAGGCGCTTATGACGTTAAGCCGCTTTCCTGAAGTTACCCATGTTCTAACTTCAGGAGCTAAGCCTTCTGTTACTGAGGCAGCAGATACTCTACATCGTCTCCAGCATTTGGCAATCGAGGCAGGACATCTTCGTGTCATTGCCGGTGCCGGACTAACTGTACATACACTTGCTGATTTTTTGCAGAGCTCGGGTGTATCCGAAGTTCATCTGGGCTCTGGTGTCCGGGTGAACAACCACATTCTTCAACCGCTCGATGCCAATTTAATTTCAGAAGCAAGAGGCTTGGTTCATCGGCCGTTCTGATTTCCTGTCTAAATTCGTTGAAAGGTTAGGATCTATTATATGTAAGAAAGAGGAAAATAATCTAATTGTTATACATAAGAAAAAGGGGTATTCCCTCCGGTCACCATGACCTTGGGAATGCCCCTTCTTCTCCTCTATTCCTTGCTCCGCGAAGAGACGTTGATACGGGTAATCGCTCTTTGCAATGCCAGTTCCGCACGGCGGTGATCAACAAGATCCTTGTTACCACTTGCGCTAAGACGTCGTTCAGCGCGCTCTCTCGCTGCTTTGGCACGTTCTACGTCAATGTCATTGGACATTTCGGCGCTTTCGGCCAGAATAATCACTTTTTCCTTCTGCACTTCAACGAAGCCGCCATGGACAGCTAGAGTTAAAGCTGTGTTTCCCGATTTAACGATGATAGGTGCTACTTTCAGTGGTGTAACTAAAGGAAGGTGACCGGCCAAAATTCCCAGTTCCCCTTCATCACCACGTACGGATACACTGTCCACCTGCTGGGAGAACACAATGTGCTCAGGAGTGACAATTTCTAATAAAAAGGTGCTCACTTGCAACCCTCCTAAAAGCTACCCTGATGATAGCTATCTTCGTAAGCACTACTAAGTTTTCCTACAGGGAAAACTATATCGATAAACATATCTCAGCTATCCAAGAGATAGTCTCGTACTCTGCTTAATCCTATTGCCAGTTGGAAAGCCTATGAAATAGGCATTAGGCTTATAGGGACTTAGCTTTCTCCACAGCTTCTTCGATGGCTCCAACGTACAAGAAGGCAGCCTCTGGAAGCTCATCGTGCTTACCGTCAAGAATTTCTCTGAAACTGCGAACGGTATCCGCAATCGGAACGTATTTACCTGGGAATCCGTTAAATGCTTCCGCCACGTGGAACGGTTGGGAAAGGAAGCGCTGAATTCTACGGGCACGTCCAACGATCAACTTATCTTCCTCACTAAGCTCATCCATACCGAGAATCGCGATGATGTCTTGAAGCTCTTTATAGCGTGCCAAAAGCTGTTTGACGCCTTGGGCAACGTTGTAATGCTCTTCACCCACAACCTCTGGAGTCAGAATCCGGGAACTGGATGCGAGCGGATCTACCGCTGGGTAGATACCCATCTCGGAGATTTTACGCTCCAAGTTCGTTGTAGCATCCAAGTGCGCAAATGTTGTCGCAGGAGCCGGGTCAGTATAGTCATCCGCAGGAACGTAGATCGCTTGGATCGAAGTAACAGAACCCTTCTTGGTAGAAGTAATCCGTTCTTGCAATTGTCCCATTTCCGTAGCGAGTGTAGGCTGGTAACCTACCGCTGAAGGCATACGTCCGAGAAGGGCGGATACTTCAGATCCCGCTTGGGTAAAGCGGAAGATGTTATCGATGAACAGAAGCACGTCGCGTCCTTCTTCATCACGGAAATACTCAGCCATAGTCAGACCTGTCAACGCAACGCGAAGACGTGCACCCGGTGGTTCATTCATCTGGCCGAACACCATCGCCGTCTTGTTGATAACGCCGGAATCCGACATTTCATGGTACAAGTCGTTACCTTCACGAGTACGCTCACCTACACCGGCAAATACAGAAATACCGCCGTGCTCTTGAGCGATGTTATTGATAAGTTCTTGAATAGTTACCGTCTTACCTACACCCGCACCACCGAAGAGGCCGATCTTACCGCCCTTGGCGTAAGGAGCAAGCAGGTCAATAACCTTAATTCCTGTTTCAAGAATTTCAGCTTGTGTAGATAGTTCATCGAAAGCTGGCGGCTGACGATGGATTGGATTCTTAACAGTTGTTGCTGCTGCGCCTCTGTTGTCAATAGTCTCACCCAGAACGTTAAATATACGTCCGAGAGTGCCTTCACCGACAGGTACAGAGATTGGAGCGCCTAAATCTTCAGCTTCGGTTCCACGTACAAGACCGTCTGTAGAAGACATGGCAATACAACGAACCAGATTGTCACCCAAATGGTTGGAAACTTCAAGGATCAAATTACTTACATTTCCCTGCTGATCCTTCTTCTCAATTTTAATGGCATTGAAAATCTCCGGAAGTTGACCACGATCAAATTCAACGTCGACAACCGGACCCGTAATGCTGACAATGCGTCCTTTGCTCATCTCTTTCGTTTCCCTCCTCAAAGTTTGCGGAGCTAAGCTTTAGTCCAAAGCCTTCATGCCGAGTAACCGCAAACTGTCATTGATACTTAGTTATTAGGATTGAGCGTTCGCTCCGGCCACAATCTCCGTAATTTCCTGGGTGATTGCCGCTTGGCGAGCTCGGTTATAGGTCAGTGTCAATTCACCGATCATCTTGCTTGCATTCTTGGTTGCATTACCCATCGCAGTCATCTTGGCCCCAAGCTCACTTGCTTTACCTTCGAGCAGAGCTCCGTAGATAATCGTCTCAGCGTACTTCGGAAGAAGAACCTGAAGAACACTCTCTGGAGACGGCTCATACTCGTAGCTTGCCTTCGCACCTGAAGAGGATGTGACCGGCTTTTCAAATGGTAGAAGGCGGTTAATGGTTGGCACCTGGGTAATAGCATTAATGAATTTGTTATAGCAGATGTAGACCTCATCGAACTGCTCATCTTCAAAGCTGCGTACTGCCGAGTAAGCCAAAGACTTGATATCGGCGAACGTAGGAGAATCAGATAGTTCAGTCACTTCGTCAACTATTGGAAGCTCGCGCCGTCTGAAATAGTCACGACCCTTACGTCCTACAACGAATATCCCGTATTCCTCCTTAGAGGTATGGTTAGCTTTGATTCTATCCATAACTGTACGGAGCATATTGGCATTGTAACCGCCAGCAAGTCCCGCATCGGAAGTAATAACGATATAAGCTGTTTTCTTTACCGGACGGGTAACGAGCATGGGATGTGAGATTCCTGTAGTACCAGCAGCAATTCCGTCTACGACTTCCTTCAGCTTCTCAGCATACGGACGAGAGGATTGTGCCTTCTCCTGGGCTCTCCGGAGCTTTGCGGCTGCGACCATCTCCATCGCTTTCGTGATTTGGCGGGTACTCTGAATACTCTTAATTTGACGCTTTATCTCGCGCATTCCTTTTGCCATGATTTCACCACCTCAAAGTTTTGGCAGCTCCAAAACTAGCTTCGTAAGCCTCATTTCACTTTGGGATACCAAAGTTACTTCGCAAGCATATCCCTGGGATTGGCTAACAGCCAAACCTCCTGTAAACATGCACCTTAGCTTTGAACTTGATATTCAAAGCTAAGCGCATTTGTATATTAAGCCGATACTGCAAATCCGTTTTTGAATTTCTCAATCGCGGCTTTTAGTGCTGTTTCATTGTCTGCAGTTAGATCTTTGGTATCACGAATGGATTGCAGAACCTCTGCATGATGACTATCCATAAAGTTGTGGAATTCGCCCTCAAAGCGGCGGATATCTGTAACTGGAATATCATCCAAGTACCCTCTAACAGCGGTATACAAGCTGATAACCTGCTTCTCAACCGGAAGCGGCTGGTTAACCCCTTGCTTCAGAATTTCCATCAGACGTGCACCACGGTTCAGACGGGCTTGTGTAGATTTATCGAGGTCAGAACCGAACTGGGAGAAGGCTTGAAGCTCGCGGTACTGAGCGAGGTCGAGACGGAGTGAACCGGCGACTTTCTTCATGGCCTTAATCTGTGCGGAACTACCGACACGTGATACGGAAATACCTACGTTGATCGCAGGACGTTGACCCGCGTAGAACAAGTCGGACTCCAGGAAGATCTGTCCATCCGTGATGGAGATTACATTCGTTGGAATGTAGGCAGATACGTCAGACGCCTGAGTCTCGATGAAAGGCAGTGCTGTAATAGAACCGCCACCAAGCTCATCGCTAATCTTAGCCGCACGCTCCAACAGACGGGAGTGCAGGTAGAATACGTCACCCGGGAATGCTTCACGACCTGGTGGACGACGAAGCAGCAAGGACAATTCGCGGTATGCCGCAGCTTGTTTGGACAAGTCATCATAGATGATGAGAACATGCTCACCCTTGTACATGAAATACTCAGCCATAGCTACACCAGCGTAGGGAGCAATATACAGAAGTGGTGATGGCTCAGAAGCAGAAGCGCTGACTACGATGGTGTAGTCAAGTGCACCGTGACGACGAAGAGTCTCAACCACGTTAACAACTGTAGATTGTTTTTGTCCGATAGCGACGTAGATACATTTAACACCGTTACCTTTTTGGTTAATGATCGCGTCAATAGCAATCGCCGTCTTACCTGTTTGGCGGTCACCGATAATCAATTCCCGTTGACCACGGCCAATTGGAACCATGGAGTCAATCGCTTTAATTCCTGTTTGCATTGGCTCATGTACCGATTTACGGTCGATTACGCCTGGTGCGTTGTTCTCAACTGGACGGAATTCGGTTGTAGCGATCGGACCTTTACCATCGATTGGTTGTCCAAGCGGGTTCACTACACGGCCGAGCAAGGCTTCGCCAGCAGGAACCTGCATGATTTGTCCTGTACGTTTCACTTGGCTGCCTTCGCGAATTTCGCTGTAAGGTCCAAGGATTACGACACCGACATTGCTTTCCTCAAGGTTGAGGGCAAGGCCGAATACGCCGTTTTCAAATTCGAGGAGTTCGTTTGCCATTGCATTCTCGAGTCCGTGAACACGGGCAATACCATCACCTACTTGAATAACGGTACCGACTTCAGCTACCTCGATTTCCGTTTTATACTGTTCGATTTGACTTTTGATCAGCGTACTGATCTCTTCAGGTCTGATACTCAAGAATTTCACCCCTATCTTCAGTGCTTATCTTCGAAAAGACTTTTCAAGGCGTTCTAATTTACCGGCAAGACTGCCATCGTACAGCGTGTCACCGATAACCACCTTCATACCGCCAAGCAAACTTTTATCGACCACGTTTTGAACGCGAATTTTCTTATGAACGATTTCTCCGAATTCCTGAGCTACCTTGCGCTGCTCCTGTTCATCTAGAGAATATGTCGTATAGACAGTTGCATCGGCTAGACCGAGCGCATCCCCGGAGATTTTGGTGTAACTATCCAGTGCCTCGGGCAGAATATCTGCTCTTCCACGCTCAATAAGAAGCTTCAAGAAGGAAATCACAGACTGTGAAAGCTTCCCTTGAAGACTGTTCTCAAGCACCTGCCATTTTGCATCTTCAGAGATGTTAGGAGATTCAATGAAACTCACAATCTCCTTATCCGTAGTCAGCGCTTGTACAGCGGCCGTTAATTCCTGTTCCACTTCAAGTGTGCGGCCATCCTGTGCGGCAGCTTCATATAAAGCCTTTGCATAACGTTTGGCTACAACCGTTTCGCGGCTCATGATCTGCCACCGACTTCTTTAAGATACTGATCTACCAGTTCTCCTTGAACGCTGTCTTCCTTAACTTCCTTGCCAATCAGTTTGGAAGCAATTTTCACGGAAGCCACACCGACTTCTCCGCGCAGCTGCTCTACCGCTTTGTTCTTCTCGTTCTGGATATCGCGAACAGCTTCGTCTTTCAGACGCGCTGCTTCGGATCTGGCCAGTTCTACGATCTGAGCGGCTTGCTTACCACTGGTTTGCTTCGATTGTTCAATAATTTCGTAAGCTTGCTGACGTGCTTCCTGGAGGGCTTGCTTCTGCTCCTCGACGTAGACGGTAGCCTGCTCACGAGTGTTAGCTGCTTCACTCAACTGCTGTTGAACGAGCTCGCGACGCTTTTCCATTACGGAGAAGAGCGGGCCGAAAGCATATTTGTTGAGCAAGATATACAAGATCAAAAACGCGATTAATGTAATTACAAAGGACTCCCAATGTAAACTCAAACCTGTCACTCCTTTCCGGTGCCGTAAGGTTCCTCTTTCAATAGTTCGAAATGCTCCGGTCTAAAAAGAAGGGCGCGGATGACTGTGGCCTTCCCCGCCAAACCTTTAAGCATTTAATTATTAAGCTGCTCCGTAGAAAATGAACGCAAGTACTACCCCGATGATTGGAAGTGCTTCTACAAGGGCAACCCCGATGTACATCAATGTTTGCAAAGATGATTTCGCTTCTGGTTGACGAGCGATCCCCTCAACTGTCTTACTTACGATCAAACCGTTACCAATACCAGCGCCAAGTGCGCCCAAACCTACCGCGATTGCGGCTGCAATATATGCCATAACTCCCATTTCTAAGTCCTCCTCAGTAATTGTTAAATTTATATTTCGGCTAAGAACAACCAAATCTTGCTCTTAACAAGATGCATTTAGTGATCATCTCCAGCTGCATAAGTCTGTGAGATGTATAGAAGGGTCAGCATTGTAAATACAAATGCCTGAATTGTACCGATAAAGATACTGAACGCCTGCCAAACAATCAAGCCGATTACCGAGAAGACGCCGCCTACAGGACCTAGTGAGGTCAATCTCAGGATAACGGTGATCAGAACTTCCCCTGCAAAAATGTTACCGAATAGCCGCATACCATGCGTCAACGGTTTGGAGAAGGTCTCAATCAAGTTGATTGGAAGGAAATACGGGTATGGATGAACGTAATGTTTGAAATAGGCTTTCGTGTTCTTGAAGATCCCCAGCCCGTGTGACAGAAGGAACACCATAATAGCCAAGGCCATACTCGCATTCGCGTCCGCAGTTGGTGATTTCCACCAAGCCACTTCCACTTCCGGCTCTTCGTTAGGATGCTGTTTGTGGATAGATTCCATCTTCTCTGTTACCGAAACGAGAGGTTGGCCAAAAATCTGTGCCTTCTCCGCATCGTGAACTTTCGTAACAATCCCGAAAGGCAGACCGAGCATGTTACTTACAAAAATAAACATAATCAGTGTCATTGCCAGAGAGATAAAAGGTTTGCCCTTCTTCCAGTCCATGGTACTGTTCGAAAGTCCCCTTACGAACTCAACCAACCATTCCAAAAAGTTTTGCATTTTGCCAGGATTCTCAACCGAAAGGTTGCGAACGGCCAAGCGTGCGATAATAAATACAACCACGCAGCTTACAATTAACATTAAGACGATAGACAAATCGATATTTAGTCCGCCCAATTTAATAATTGGAGCTTCATGCATGTTTTCTCACCCCTTTCTCCGATAAAACGTTCAGTTTTCTTTCCGAGAAAATCGAAAGCCGATAAAAAGAATAAGAAACTGCGCCAAAACTAAACTTCCAGCCACTGCAATTACATTAAAGTAACCGGGTGCTTTGAGAGCAAGCATAACGGCCAGAATGCTTAGGGCGGCACGAACTCCGAATCCCATACCACTGCGATTCCCCGCCTTGTTGGAAGCTACCGCCTCCGTTACTTTCTTCACCTTGTAGCCCAAATAAAGGATGTTAATGAAGCTAACGCTCGACCCCAAAATCAACCCAAGAGCAACACTCCGATAAGACGGAAGGAATGCGGCGACCAATAGACAGAGGGCAAGAAAGTAAAGTGTCAGCATGGTTAATACCCTGCGGTATTTGGTCAGTTCATTCATCACTTTCCCCCATGACTGCTTTAATAATGGCAATGATACTTACAGCCCCGACAAAGAGTCCTAGTAACACTCCGAAAGCGGTCCCAATTCCCGATAGATTCCAGATCTTATCAAGCCAAGATCCGACATAAAATCCGCCAAATGTACATGCAGCCAGACTACTTCCTACCGTAGTGACGAGCCCCATAGCTTTCAAAGGATTTCCCTTGTTATTACCGGGTTTTTTTGGCTTTTCAGGCCTGTTCATTATCATCCCAACCTTATAATCCCAGTTAATTTTACTTAATGTCACGAGACTTTGTCAATTAGCGGATTATTACGGAAACAGGCCTGAAAATATGAAAAATGTCACTGCAATTTCTCGCCAAACCCACGTAATCCGTACAGTTCAACTGTATACTGTACTGTTCACTTTTACAAACTATAACTTATACATTTGTGAACGTTGTGTGAAACTTCTCCGGACGAGGCTCGTCGAATCCAAAATGGTGACAAATTGCCTTGACGATTCTCTCCGAAGCCTTTCCATCCCCATACGGGTTGGCGGCCCGACTCATCGACTCGTATACGGCTTGATCGGACAGCAGGGTTCTTGTCCGCTTGTACACCGTCTCTTCATCTGTTCCTACCAGTTCCAGGGTTCCGGCTTCAATCCCTTCTGGACGTTCGGTTGTGTCACGCAGAACCAGCACCGGTACGCCAAAAGAAGGAGCTTCTTCCTGCAAACCACCGGAATCTGTCAGAATCAGATGCGTATGCGGATAGAAATTATGCAGATCCACAACGTCCAGCGGATCAATCAGCTTGATACGGGGATGGTTACCCAGAATCTCATAAGCTGGTTCCCGTACCGCAGGGCTTGGGTGGACCGGATAGACAATAGCGATGTCCTCGAACTCGTCTGCAATTCTCCGAACAGCGTTAAAGATATTGCGGTGCGGCTCTCCTTGGGATTCTCTGCGATGTGCCGTCATCAGAATCAATCTCTTACCCTCAGCCCAGTCCAAAACCGGGTGCTTGTAATCTGACTTCACGGTATATTGAAACACATCTGTTACCGTATTGCCTGTGACATAAATGGTTGAATCATTCTTATTCTCTTTGCGAAGGTTGCCAGCAGACCAATCGGTTGGCGCAAAATGAAGATCCGCTATAACGCCTGTCAGCTGACGGTTCATCTCTTCCGGATATGGAGAGAGCTTATTCCAAGTACGAAGACCGGCTTCAACATGTCCAACCTGAATCTGCTGTAAGAACGCGGCATAGCTCGCCAGGAAGGTCGTCAGTGTATCTCCATGGACTAGTACAATATCCGGCTTCGCCTGACTGAGCACTTCCTCAAGGCCTTGCAGCACCCGAATGGTGACTTCGTTCAAAGTCTGGCGTTCCTTCATCACATTCAGGTCATAGTCCGGATTAATCTGGAATACCTCAAGCACCTGATCCAGCATTTCACGATGCTGGGCTGTTACGCAGACAATAGATTCAATTTTATCGGGATGCTTCTGTAGCTCCAAAATGAGTGGGGCCATCTTAATGGCTTCCGGTCTTACACCAAAAATCGTCATCACTTTAATCTTGTTGTTCAAAACTGTAACCCCTTTCTATTTCCCTGAAAAACAACCGGACCCGGATCTATCCTCTCTGAAGAAGATACGCCGGTTCCCTCTTGCCCTAAGTTATCTAATGATAACCTAATCTCCTCACTTGCAGGCCTGCAGCTGTAGATGAGAGGCCGCTGCTACTTGGTTCCGTACAGCCGGTCGCCGGCATCTCCCAAACCTGGAATGATGTACCCGTGATCGTCTAAGCGTTCATCCATCGCTGCCACATAGATGTCTACATCCGGGTGAGCATCCTGAACCGCCTTAACCCCTTCCGGAGCTGCGATCAGATTCATCATCTTAATCTGGGTACAGCCCCGCTTCTTCAAGGATTCAATCGCCGCAATCGCTGAACCTCCGGTTGCCAGCATAGGATCTATAACAATCAGTTCGCGTTCTTGAACATCCGTAGGAAGTTTAACGTAATATTCTACCGGCTGTAGGGTCTCAGGATCACGGAACAAGCCTACGTGACCGACCTTGGCGGCAGGAAGCAGCTTGAGGACTCCATCCAGCATACCCAGACCTGCACGCAAAATCGGAATAAGGCCCAGCATACGGCCGGATATCACCTTCGACTCGGTCTCTGCGACCGGAGTTTGTACGGTTATAGATTCCAGCGATACATCCCTTGTAATTTCGTAAGCCATCAAAGTAGCGACTTCATCCACGAGTTCACGAAAATCCTTCGTGTTCGTGCGCATATCGCGAATAAATGTCAATTTGTGTTGAATCAACGGGTGATCACATATCACCAATTTTCCCATGGTTAGTCCCTCCGGTTATGTTGCTGCTGTGTTCTCTTTAAGAGGCCTGTCCCTGTATGTATAAACTTCTATACAGTCGTGTTTGTATAATAGCGGCCAAATCCTGTTTATTATATCACTCCCTTGGGGCATTTTCACCTTTAATTGCACCAGTTCCAGCCACAATTACCAGATCGGACAAAATCAATTTAATTATTGCCGGGCTGCCCCTCTCAAATACCTGATCTCACTCATCATGTACCTATAAATACAGCAAGTGGCCCCTGCACTGTCCAGCGCAGGGGCCACCAAAGATCCATAAAGGATTAATATTTCATTTCTGGATACAGCGGATAGCGGTCAGTCAAGGCCACTACTCTTGCACGAGCCTGTTCAAGAACCGCTGAATCTTCAGGAGATTTCAGCGTCAAGGCAATGATTCGTCCGATTTCAATCATGGCTTCTTCATCCATACCGCGGGAAGTCGCAGCAGGTGTACCCACACGAATACCACTAGTAACGAATGGACTTGTAGGATCGAACGGAATGGCGTTCTTATTTACAGTAATACCGATAGAGTCGAGGACATGCTCTGCATCCCGTCCAGTAATGTTCAGGCCGCGGGTATCGATCAGCATCAAGTGATTGTCTGTTCCGCCGGATACGAGGTTCAGACCCTCTTCAACCAAAGTCTCAGCCAAACGCTTCGCATTCTTCACGACATTCTCGGCATAAGTCTTGAACGACGGCTGCAGCGCTTCACCCAAAGCCACAGCTTTAGAAGCAATAACGTGCATCAGAGGACCGCCCTGAATACCAGGGAACACAGCTTTGTCGATAGCCTGAGCCCAGGCTTTCTTACACAGAATCATACCGCCGCGAGGACCGCGAAGCGTTTTGTGTGTAGTAGTCGTAACAAAATGAGCATGAGGTACCGGGCTTGGATGAAGACCCGCAGCAACTAGACCGGCAATATGGGCCATGTCTACAAAGAACAATGCGCCTACATCATTGGCAATCGATGCAATGGCTTCAAAGTCAATGATACGCGGATATGCACTCGCACCAGCCACGATCATACGCGGACGGTGTTTGAAGGCAGCTTTGCGCAGTTCATTGTAATCGATTGTGAATGAATCTTCTTGAACGCCATAAGCTACGAAATTGTACAACAGTCCAGACGCGTTAACCGGGCTACCGTGAGTCAGGTGACCCCCGTGTGCAAGATTCATACCAAGAACCGTATCTCCAGGCTTAAGCGCGGCCAGGTAGACTGCCATGTTCGCCTGAGCGCCAGAGTGAGGCTGCACATTCGCATGCTCTGCACCGAACAGTTCCTTCGCACGATCACGAGCGATATCTTCTACGATATCAACATGTTCACATCCACCGTAGAAGCGTTTGCCAGGATAACCTTCAGCGTATTTGTTCGTCAGTACGGAGCCAAGAGCTTCCATAACCGCTTCACTTACAATGTTCTCGGAGGCAATCAATTCAATGTTGTTGCGTTGACGCTTAAGCTCCAAATTCATAGCCTCAAGTACAGCCGGGTCTTGCTTTCTCAAATTTTCCATGTTCTTCATCCTCCCATAATTTAAAATATTATAGATACAGTTAAGATTTCTACACTTTTGGGTACAGTCGTAACTACGGGGAATGCTTGGACTTTCGGCCGTTACCTGCCTCCAGATTCTTCTTTTGTACCACATTGTACGGTTGAAATCCGGAGACAAAGCATACGCTTTCGATGTAGCTTTCTTTCAGAAAGCTTGTAGGCGATCGCCTTCGCTCCTACAGTTCCAAGCTTCCCCTCCCTTACGCCTCCCCTGCATGTCATTTTTCTAACTGCATCTTATACAGCTTGATCAATCACAAAGATTAGAGTCCTGCACCTGTGGCAGAACGTAGACTGCTCTTTCTCCGCCAATCAGCTTTGGACGGCTCCATGCCGCATTCACCCGTGCTTCGCCTACATACCGGATGGAGGGACGGAAAGGAACAGCGACTCGGCGCAGATGCATACCGATCATAGTCTCGCCGATATCAATCCCGGCATGAGCTTCGATCGTCTCAGCAAGGCAGGGTTCCTTCAGCCGACGATACGCACCAGCGGCCATAGAGCCGCCTGCTTTGGGAACCGGAACCGCGCTAACTTCGGTTAGACGCAGACGTTCCAATAGCTCGCGTTCGAGGACAAGTGCCCGGTTGAGGTGCTCACAGCACTGGAACACAAGCTCAAAACCATATTTGGCCCGAACCTGCTCAAGCCCTTCATAAAGCTCGGCAGCAATATCCTCGGCTCCATGTGTGCCGATCCGCTTGCCCGCTACTTCACTTGTGCTGACCCCGGCTACTACAATCTTACCGGGTCCAAGCCCTGCCGCCTCTGCGAGGTCAGACAATACAACAGCCGCTTGTTCGCGGATGGACAGCTCTTCATTGCCTTTATTCATTCACACATTCCTCCCATTTCAATCACAGGTATAGACAGTGCGCCCCGAGCGATACAAATCGTGAACCGATTCCGCAGGAAACAACATCCTTCCCGCTCACAACGCCCTTATTATACCTAAAAACCGACAAGAAATCGAAAGAGAGAACGAAAAAAAGAGCAGTACGCATCAAAGGAATGCGTGTGCTCTTTTGCCCAGGCGACCGGCCGTATACTCCGATGCTCCATCGTGGTTAGCCCACTCTCGTCGCCAGTCACATCGGATCTGCAATTTTCAACTTCATCATATAGCAATCACAGCCGCTTTGCAAGCCAAATTAATGAGACTTGCGCTGCTTCAGCATATCCATCAGCTTATCCAGAGCGGTTCGGATTTCAGCTGCTGTACGATCGTAATCATCTCTGGAACCGCCGAAAGGATCGGATATATCATAGACCGGTATTCTCTGCCGGAGTTCAATCATCCGCTGGCCATCCGCTGCGCTTACCTGCTGTCCTAAAGACATCTGCAGTTGCCTCGAAGCAAGCAGACTATCCAGTTCCCGAATATCCGCCAGAACCTGCTCATCATCCTCCACATATTCCTTAAGGGTGTAAGTCTTCCCCGCTGTTCCCGGAAAATACTGAATAACCTGCCTCTTATGTCCCTGAGTTAACGTTAGAATTAGATCTGCCCACTCTGTAAGCTCCGCCCGCAGCGGTGTGGAAGTAATGTCATCTTGAATCTGATTCTCTCTCAGTACAGCCTCAGCATGGTAGGAGATCTGCACCCCCTCCGCTGCCGACACTCCGGCAGAACGGACCTCGACATCCACACCACGTTCCTTGGCCAGCTTACGCAGCATGCCTTCAGCCATCGGGCTGCGGCAGGTATTTCCTGTACATACAAACAAAATCCGCATACCTGTGTCTTCACCTCCGGTAACTCTCTAGCTCCAAGCATCTATTTTCTACTATTGTATCAAAAGATAAACATCAGTCCAAATGCAAGAAGGACAGCTCCCCCTGCCGCTTCACCATAATCGCCAAGACTATGGCTCACCTTGCGCCCCAGCATAAGGCCCAGTACAGACATCAAGCCACCAAATAAGCCAAAAGCTAATACGGTAAGTGCCAGATTGCTATGGAACATCCCTAGCGATACGCCGACCGAGAAAGAATCCACACTCACACTCATGGCGAACAGCAGCACCCCCAAGAAGGTACGCGGATTCACAGCCTGCATTCCACTCCCCCGCCAAGAGCTTATAATCATATGCGCTCCAAGCAGCACGAGCAGCCCCCCCGAGACATATCCGGCTACCTGTCCAAGCAGCATCCCCAAGTATTCTCCCGTAAAAATGCCCAGCAGCGGCATAAGAATATGAAAAAGAGCAATGACCAAGCTGATCCGCAGAACCTCGCGCAGACGTACACCCTTCATACCGATACCTATCCCCAATGAAAAAGCGTCCATCCCTAAAGCTGCCGCCATCATTACGATCGTCGCCAGTTCACCAAACCGTTCGCCTGCTTCATGCATTGATCATTCCCCCATGTCCGCAATTCTGGACGGAATTTTGCGACCGTAGTATTCTCGCAGGATTCCGTCTGGACGGAACTATGCGACAGTAGTATTGTCGCGGGATTCCGTCTGGACGTAATTCCGCGACTGTAATATGTCGCACGATTACGTCTGGTCGGAATTTCACTAACGAAGTATGTCGTGAGTGCCCATGTTGATGAAATTCACAGCTTATTCCTGGACCGATTTCCATTTTGACGGAATTAATGACTTTGACTTGTCGAGGTATTCCGTCTCAATGGAGATCACGACTTTAGCGCGTAGTGAATGCCCGTCCTGACGGAAATAACGACTTTAATGTTGTCGTGAGTTTCCGTCCTGACGGAATTCTCGACGTAACTACAGCGCCGAATTCCGTCCTTAAAACCAAATTATGCGGACAAAGCAGGGTTCATGACAGCTTATCCTTTTCCGGGGACAAGTGAACCACCCGAAAGAAGATTAGCTTAGAACAGGCATGATCCTAGTATATAGATAGTAAGTATGGGTATATCCACAAATTCTCAGGGGGTTAGCTAAATGGAGGCAGTCGAAAGTATCTTGGTGCTTATCCATGTCCTGGCGGCGATCATTGGTATCGGGCCAGCCTTTGTGCTGCCAGTCATCAGCCATTCGGCCCGGACAAGCAGTCAACTGCGGTTCGTCTATCATCTGAATGACAAAATCAACAAGTTCCCTAAAGTCGGCGGGATCACCTTGTTAGTCACAGGCTTTCTCCTCATGATTCTGGATCACACGGGCTTCACCAAAATGTGGCTCAATGTCAGTCTCGTATTATTTGTCATCATCGAAATCCTTATCATCGGGTTCCTCGACCCCGCTATGAAGAGTGCCAGCAAATTCATCAAGAAGAGCAAAGAGGAAGGTATCCCCGAAGGCTACCTCCCCATGGCCAGCAAAATTAACGTTCTGAATCGAATCGTACATATCCTTACCGTGCTGATCATCATTCTTATGGTGATCCGTCCTTGAGGTAGAACAAAGGCCCAGCATCCATGCTGAACCAGGTGTTCTCTTATGCCTCTCCGAATAAATCCATCTGACGCGGGGCGTTATTCGCTGGCTTCATGCCGAGCAGAGTCATCATTTCCTTGGCATTGTCTGCCGCATCGCCGCCGGAGTTATTGTTAAATATCATATAGATATCTCCCGCGTCCTTCTTTTGCAGTTCATCCAGGTGATCACGCCACTCCAGAAGCTCTTCCGTAGAGTAGCGGTACAGCGTCCGGATTTCCCGCCAGTTCGGAGCACTGCTCATCTTCCAGCCTGCGGCATTTCTCCCGTGCAGCCGGATAAAAGTCTTGCCTGGAGCCCCGGGCTCAAGCACCGTCGGAACCGAGCCATGTCCAATCTGAGGTTCGTCGCAGATCACATGGAACCACCCTTCTTCCCGCATGAACTGAACGGTCTTCTCCCGGGTATCGTCCTGGAACCAGCTTGGGTTCCGGAACTCAATCGCGAGCGGAAGCTCGCCCATCCACTTACGGATGGCCCGGAGCCGGCGGATACTATCCAGTGTACAATCGAACCAGGGCGGAAACTGAAAGAGTATGGCATTCAGCTTGCCTGCTTCCACCACAGGATCGATAGATCGAATAAAAGCTTCAAACATTTCCCCCGGGCCCGCAAAGTTCTGGTTCTTCCCGCGCGAATGGCCTGTCATCCCCTGATAAGCCTTAACAAAGAAAGTGAAATTCTCCGGGGTTATATCTACCCACCGCTGGAAATTGGCCTGAGATTGTATGGCATAGAAGGAGCTGTCCACCTCGACCACGGGGAAGTGCTGCCCATAGATCCGTAGCTTGTCCCGAGCAGGCGTACGTGCAGGATATAAATCATCATGATCCCCCCATCCGGTAACTCCTATCTGGATCATCGCTATCCCCGCCTCTCTTGGCTAATATATTCACAGTCCACTTTTGATATAAAAAAAGAGATCCTTATACGTCTATTACCTCATCCCCCGCGGCTTTAAGCAGGCGATTCATCACTGCCAGTCCAACCCCCTCTTCGGGGCAGGCCTCGGCTACCATGAAAGTTGCGCCTTCTTCATCGAAGCGGCGCAGCCCCGCATACAGCCGGTGCGCCGCGTTCTCCAGCGCACCCAGCGGGCCGAGCGAGATCACGATGCTCGCCCGGTACTGGTGCAGGTGCTCGTCATACGCGAGCACCCCCGTCACTTCGCCGCGCGCCTCTGCCGCGGCGAGCTCGGCCTGGACCCGGGCCACTACGGCCTCCGGGTCCTGCCCACGCACAATGCGCAGGCTGCCGCGCGGCGCATAGTGCGTGTACTTCATGCCCGGCGAGCGCGGCGCCGGGCTGTTCTCCTCCCGCCCGCTGCGGTGCAGGGCGGGATCAGTGTGCACGCTTGCCGCCACGCGGGCAAGCGCTTCAGCCGTGACCGAGCCGGGGCGCAGCACGGTCACGGTACCGTCCGGGCCGGCCTCGGCTACGGTGGACTCGAGGCCCACACCGGTGGGCCCGCCGTCCACGATGCCGCCGATCAGGCCGGCAAGGTCCTCGCCCACGTGGCTCGCCAGCGTAGGGCTCGGGCGTCCGGACCGGTTGGCGCTGGGCGCTGCAACCGGGCAGCCTGCTGCGGCGATGAGCCGCAGGGCAATGTCATGGGCCGGCATACGCACGGCCACGGTAGACAGGCCCGCTGTTACTCGCGGTGAGACAGCACCGGGGCGGACTGGCAGCACCAGAGTCAGCGGGCCGGGCCAGTAAGCTTCCATAAGCCGCCGGGCCGTGTCGTTCACTTCCAGAACAATCTCGTTCAGCTGGGACAGGTCAGCGATGTGGACAATGAGAGGGTTGTCCGACGGCCGGCCCTTGGCAGCAAAGATCCGCTCCACAGCTTCATTGCTGCGCGCATCGGCCCCGAGGCCGTATACGGTCTCCGTCGGGAAGGCTACCGTCTCCCCGGCACGCAGCAGAGCGGCTGCCTCCTGAATGGCCTCATTTAGATCAGTGTCCTGAGAGGTCTGCCCCCAGGCAGTAGTATCCGTACCCGTTACGTCCCAATATTTAGTGGCCCGATCGTCATTATGCTTATTTCCCATTAAGATCCCAAGCTTTCTGTGTCATATTTGGATATACACCCTTACATACGAAAAAGCGCCTCATTCTCCCAGTATAGTGTGGAATGCACCAGACTGCGGCAGAGTGAGAGCACTCTATATAGCTGAATGAAGCTAATTTATAACATCGGTTGTCCTTGCCGTACACCGGGTCCAGGTCAGCGAGTTCAATTCTCGCCTGAATATCAGATCCAGGCTATCCGGTTAATCCTACGCATGTATATCAGTCAAGGTTACTGACTAATCCCCGCCCGCATACCCAGGTCATCGGGTTAATCCCCGCCTGTATTCATTCATCGCTTGTATTGAGTCGCATTCGGTCTGGTCTTGCTACTTCCTTCTGGCAACCTGTTTTAGATGCTTCTGTGAGATAAAATTTAAGAATAAGTGCCACATTACGAAGCAAACGGGGCTAATTTCCTTGGTTTCGACGTTATGCTATTGATACGCAATCTATATAATAACGAATATTTTACCATAATTGCGGTTTGAAACAAACGATTAGGCCCCTGTAAAGCTGTAATTAGGAAAACAAACTGCCAACCCAGCTGAAGAAGCTGTTGAGCATATCCCATAAGAAGAAACGAACCTCAGGGGTCTTGGCTTCCGCCTTCGCATCAGCTTCCTTACTTCCTGCTGCAGAAGCGGTCTTCACCTGGTCTCCAGCCTTGGGGGCTGCATCCCCCGTTCCGGCGTCAATGAAGCAAAGCGGCGGGAACAGCACACACCACCAATTCTGACCTTCTCCGGTCCCCAGGGTTACACGGACAGCTTCATAATTACCCGCCGGATATACCTCTCCGCCATACAGCTTGGTAGGGAAAGGAACGACCCCCAGCTCCACCTTATAGCTGTACGATTCGCCATTAGCCCGGAGCGTCCGGCCCACTTGATCTTCAATCTCGGGAAGCTTGGCACGAACAACTTTTCGCGCTTCTTCGAGACTTTGCGGATGATCCAGCGTCTCCACCCACCCGTTCATCTGCTCGACAACAGCATCCCGGACATTACGCTTCACGATCTGATCCTCAGGGCGATCGGAATTGGCGAGAATACGAAGCCGGATCGAATCCTTGGGAATCTCCGTCTTGGCTACGGCTGCGTCAGTCTTCTGCCCTTCCCAGGACATAAGCAGGATCGCCATGCACAACATAAGCAACAATGTACTCCGAACCAAGCTGGTTCCTCTGGTTCCCTTACTACGATTCTCTGTCATTTCCGGTATCCCCCTAACCGTGATGTGCTGATGTCTATCAGTATGTCCGGTTAAGAGATTCATAAACCTATGAATCTATCATTTATTAATTCTCGTATTTTTGCATATAAAAAACCGCCCTGCTCAGCCCCTGCATAGGCAGCAGGGCAGCAAGGCGGTGTACTTCTGTATTGTTCCAGGCCGCTCATCCCCAAGTTAGCTGGAGCGGGTAAGCGAGGCCCTGGTCGTCCGCGGAATGTCGTCGTCCACTTCATGACCGTGAATGCGAACACTCATTGCAAGACCCAGGCTCGCCATATTAATTAAAAGCGAGGTTCCCCCATAGCTGATGAATGGCAGAGTAATCCCGGTCAGCGGCATCAGACCCATGAACATCCCGATGTTCTCGAAGATCTGATAGAGCCACATCGCTACAATGCCCACAATCAGCAGCGGTCCGCTCTTATCTTTGCACTCCAGAGAGATCAGGATGAGCCTGTGAATGAGTATGAAATAGAGCAGGAGCAGTACCGAGCAGCCGAAAAAGCCAAATTCCTCGGCCACCACCACAAAGATGGAATCCGAGTACGTGTAGGGTACCCGGCCTGACTGTACATAAGGTCCCTTCATATAACCATTGCCGAACATGCCTCCGGCAGCAATGGCTACACTGGCATTCTTCGTATGATAAGACGCGTTCTTGTCCGCCTTCTCCGGCAGCAGCCAGGGATCCATCCGGTTCAGCCAGTGCTCCTTATTAGTCTGCTTCAGTGTGATTGCAATCTGATCATGGAATGTGATATAAGATTTGATTCCCCCGACTACTGCTACCGCCGTAATGACCAAGATGATCAGAGCATGGGAATACTTCAGCTTCCCAATCCAAAGCATTCCAAGCAAGATAACCAGATAGCTGAGACCGTTACCGATATCATTCTGTTTCATGGCCAGTGCTAAAGGGATTAGGGTAACAAGACTAAGCGGAACTACATCTCTCCAGAATAAAAGGCGCATCCGGTATTTACGCATCAGAAGAGCAGCAAGGGTGATGATCAGCACAAGCTTAAACAGCTCGGCCGGCTGCAGGTTAATGAACCCCAAATTCAGCCAGCCCTGCGCCCCGTTCACTTCTTCACCTTTGAAAATAACAATAATCATAAGAATAAAGCCTGCGCCGAATAAATACAGGAAGTATTTCGTCAGCAGTCTGAAATCAACCAGCATCATGCCAAAAAAGGCGAGAAAGCCGGCAATATAGAAAAAGATCATTTTTGTCTCAAAGCCCTTGAACTTAGGCCAAGCGGCAACACCACTATGGATAAGAGTGACACTTAATATCCCGAATATGAACACAATAAAAACAATCGACCAATCCACTCTCTTCCACTTGTTAAGCATGAAGCGGCTCCCTCCAGCGTTCCCCAGGTACAGCATTACCACTGTTCTTCCAGAAGCTATCTATATTTATATATTTCATATTCAAAGCTGTTATTCGTCCAAATCTCCGCCCACGCAGAGAACTGTGTAAAGGCCGTTAAATCTAATGGCACACCATCGCTCAGACCCTGAACAAGATCAGCCCGTTCCGTTAATTCTAATATAGAGCAGGCTGTCTATGAAACGCAAATTAACTGGGTTAACCTGCAGAGTTTGCCTATTCAAGTTCAGCTGTGAACAAGCTGCAGCTGCTTAAGGCTTAACGGAGGAATTCATAAATTTCTCCTGACTATATGGATCGAAGCGAGTCAAATCCATCATAAAATCAGCAAATAACACTATGCCCATTCAAACGGGACAGGGGACTCCCACAGAGTATCTCCAGCCATATCCCCTCAGGTTCGCGGCCTGCCACCAATGGCAATCCCCAGTACATGCCGGTCAATCCCCGCGAGGTCCGGGATGGTCACAATCTCATCCCAGTGACCAGCTGACCGCAGAAGCTCAGCCACACCCGCTGCCTGACCCATACCCAGCTCAAAGCCAATAAGCCGCGGCGGAGCGGGCAGGAGACGAAGCTGATCCATCATGATCCGGTAGGGGGCAAGCCCGTCCGGGCCTCCATCCAAGGCCAGCCGGGGCTCGAAGTCCCTGACTTCGGGCTCAAGAGCCTCGATCTCCTCCGCCGGGATGTAAGGCGGGTTGGAGACGATAATATCGAGCGGCTCGCCGGCGAACGGTTCAAGCAGGTTCCCCTGCTTGAACGTGATGTCCGCCCCCAGCCGGGCCGCATTCTCCCGCGCAAGCGCAAGCGCATCCGGCGACAGATCGCCGGCAGCCATCTGCCACGCGGGACGCAGATGCTTCAGGGCAGCTGCAATGGCGCTGCTGCCCGTCCCAATATCGGCCGTGCGCGGCGATCCGCCCGGCCAGAGTTTGTCGCCTTCGGCGGCAATGGCTTCCACGAGCAGCTCCGTCTCGGGGCGGGGAATCAATACGGCCGGAGTGACCTTGAAGGTCAGGCCGTAGAATTCCTGTTCCCCGGTGATATACTGCGCGGGCTCTCCCGCCGCCTTCCGGCGCACGGCTTCTTCCCAGGCGGCCGCATGCTGCGCCGGGAACGGATCACGCAGGGCCATCAGATACTCGGCCCTGCTCACATTCAGCACATGCCGCAGCAGCAGCTCGGCATTGGACCCCGGTTCATGCACCCCAGCCGATGCTAAAAAAGAAGAAGCCTCCTTAAAGGCTTCTATCAACGTACATCCTGAAGACAGCTTGAATTTGTCTATATTCAAGGATTATTCTCCTTTGTCCATCATTTCTGCCTGCTCCGCAATGGTAAGCGCGGAGACGAATTCTTCAATCTCGCCATTCATCACTTGATCCAGCTTATGCACAGTAAGACCGATACGGTGGTCGGTTACACGGCTTTGCGGGAAGTTATACGTACGGATCCGTTCACTGCGGTCACCCGTACCTACCTTGCTCTTCCGTTCACCAGCGAACTTCGCTTCTTCCTCTTGACGCTTCACATCAAAGATACGGGCCCGGAGTACCTGCAGGGCCTTCTCTTTGTTCGAGTTCTGCGATTTGCCATCCTGACAAGTAGCCACAATCCCGGTAGGAATGTGTGTCACCCGGACTGCGGATTTGGTCGTGTTAACGGACTGTCCACCAGCACCGCTGGAGCAGAACGTGTCTACACGGATATCCTTGTCGTGGATTTCGATATCGAAATCCTCAACTTCCGGCATTACCGCCACGGTGGAAGTGGAGGTATGGATACGTCCGCCTGATTCCGTGGAAGGAATACGCTGTACCCGGTGCGCACCGCTCTCGAATTTCATTTTGCTATAGGCGCCGCGTCCGTTGATCATGAAGATAACTTCTTTAAAGCCACCCAGATCACTCGCGTTCACATCCATCACGTCTACGCGCCAGCCTTGGGAATCGGCATAACGGGTGTACATCCGGTACAAGTCTGCCGCGAACAGAGCCGCTTCATCGCCGCCCGCCGCGCCGCGGATCTCCACAATGACGTTCTTGTCATCGTTCGGGTCCTTAGGAAGCAGGAGGATATGAATCTTCTCCTCAAGCTCCTGCTGGCGCGAGGTGAGTTCTTCAATCTCCATCTTGACCATTTCACGCATCTCGTCGTCAAGCTTCTCGGCCTGCATGGCTTTCGCAGCATCCAGTTCTTCCATGACATTCTTATATTCGGTAAAAGCCTCATAAGCGGGCTGTAAGTCTGATTGTTCCTTGGAATAATCCCTAAGTTTCTTCGGATCACTAGCCACGTCCGGATCACAAAGCAGCTCGCTTAATTTCTCATAACGATCAGCAAGGGATGAAAGTCGATCTAACAAGGAAAGCACCTCTCTTCGCATACATAATTTCCTGATTAAAATGTTAAGGTAAACGACTTTTTATTATAGCATGGTTTTGTCCATTTGAATAGATAGCTAATACCCAGCCAGCTGGATCAGGTAGGGAACTAATCATAGGGAGGCATCAGGGAAATATACCCTATATTCATGTGCAAGGAGGAATGTTTTTAACCATACTGAGCTGAGCGCCCAGAGTAAGCTTCTCCATTCAGTCCGTACGGGCTGAGCATATCCATGTTATGCGACTCATCTTTTGTCTGTTCCTTGTGTTCTCTGTGTTCTCTATACCTCTATACCTCTGTACTCTCTACTCTCTCAACTCCATGTGGTCCCTGTATCCCCTGTACTCTCTCTATACTCCTTGTCCCCTCTATATTCCATTTATTCCTCGTGCTCTTTTGATATAACCGAGTATGTATCTCTCCAATGAGCCTAGATCTGCCAGCAACCCATGCACGAAAAGCCCCGTCCGTCTGAAACGGGCGAGGCTGTATGCTGTATGCTGTATGCTCTTAAATAAATGAAGACCTAGACGTTGAAACGGAAATGCATAACATCGCCGTCTTGTACAATATACTCTTTGCCTTCAAGACGAAGCTGACCGCGCTCTTTGGCTACGTTCATGGAACCGGCAGCAACGAGGTCATTATAGGAGACCACCTCGGCGCGAATGAATCCACGCTCGAAGTCGGAGTGGATTACCCCTGCCGCACCGGGAGCCTTGGTTCCTTTGCGGATCGTCCAGGCACGAACCTCCTGAACACCAGCGGTGAAGTAGGTATACAATCCGAGCAGACGATACGCGGCTTGAATAAGGCGATCCAGACCCGAAGCATCCAGTCCAAGCTCCTCCAGGAACATTGCCTTGTCTTCGCCTTCAAGTTCGGCAATCTCCGCTTCCACCTTCGCACTGATCGGCACCACTTCCGCATTCTCGGCAGCAGCAAATTCTCTTACCTGCTGTACGAACGGATTGCTGTCAGCTTCCGTTACACCATCTTCACTGACATTCGCCGCATACAGAACTGGCTTAAGTGTAAGCAGGTGCAAATCGCGAACGATGGCTTTCTCGTCATCAGACAGCTCAATGCTGCGCGCTGGCATATCGTTGTAGAGCGCTTCTTTCACGCGCTCAAGCACTTCAACCTCTTGGGCGTACTGCTTGTTGCCGCCCTTCATATTTTTGCGGGAGCGTTCGATCTTCTTCTCCACGCTGTCCAGGTCAGCCAGAATCAGCTCCAGGTTAATCGTCTGGATATCGCTGATGGGGTTGATCTTGCCGTCCACGTGGGTGATGTTCTCGTCCTCGAAGCAGCGGACAACATGCACAATCGCATCCACTTCACGGATGTGAGCAAGGAACTTGTTACCAAGACCTTCCCCCTTGCTTGCGCCGCGCACAAGCCCGGCGATATCTACGAATTCAAACGCCGTAGGCACGGTGCGGTTCGGCACCACGAGCTCAGTCAGCTTGTCGAGCCGCTCGTCAGGCACTTCCACTACGCCGACGTTCGGGTCGATGGTGCAGAACGGATAGTTCGCGGATTCGGCACCTGCTTGCGTGATCGCATTAAACAGTGTCGATTTGCCGACATTCGGCAGACCCACGATTCCTGCTTTTAAAGCCATATCTATGACAACTCCTCATTATTGTAATTGCTCAGTCTTCTTCAACCATAGTACATATACCCCGGGAATATTTCAAGGATTGCCGGTGAAAAAACCTCAGATCGCCAAAGCAAAAACCCATTCCGCTCCGGGATGGGTTCTCACTACAACCACATAGGAACTTCTAAGCTTACCCTGGCGTCGGCTCTCACGATATGTCTCTAGTGAGCGAACTCGGCCTTGATCTAATCTCCTCTTCGGACTAACCGCTGGGTTGCCTTAAGAGAGGAAATGTCGGCGGCGCCAATCCCGAACATTGCCGTTCGCAGCTCGAACTCCACCCGGCCGAGCACCTCGTCAAGCCGCTGTTCGGACTGGACAGCCGGGCCTAATAAGGCTCTGCCAAAGCCCGCCAAGTCAGCGCCAAGCGCCAGCGCCTTGGCCGCATCCACGCCTGTGTGAAGCCCGCCGCTGCCGATAAGCGCACAGCCCGGGAGCGCTGCGCGTACAGTCTGAATGCACTCGGTTGTCGGGATCCCCCAGCCTGCAAAGGCTTCCGCCGCCTGGCGGCGAACCGGATCGCTGCTGCGGAATTTCTCCACCTGGCTCCAGGACGTGCCGCCCGCTCCGGCTACATCAATGAACGAGACTCCGGCCTCATGCAGCCGGACGGCTGTTTCGTCATCGATGCCCCAACCTACTTCTTTTACCCCTACGGGTACAGTAAGGGTTCGGCACAGCTGCTCAATCCGTTGCAAAAGCCCGCCGAAAGCTGTATTCCCTTCCGGTTGGAACACTTCCTGCAAGCCGTTCAGGTGAAGGACCAGCATGTCCGCTTCGGCGATCTCCACGGCCTTCCTGCAGTCATCAGGGCCAAACCCGTAATTCAGCTGAACGGCGCCAAGATTCGCAATAATCGGAATTGTTGGTGCCTTACGCCGAACGGCAAACGTAGCTGCAAGCTCGGCATGCTCCACCGCTGCCCGAACCGAGCCGACTCCCATCGCCCAGCCCCGTCGCTCTGCGGCTTCTGCCAGCCGCTCATTGATACGTCCGGCCGCCAAGCTCCCGCCTGTCATCGAGCTTATCAATAACGGTGTTCTCAGCTTCCTCTCCAGAAAAGAAGTACTCAGGCTAATTCCGTCAAAGTCAATCTCCGGGAGTGCATTGTGACGAAAAGTATAATGATTGAATCCGCTGGTCAAACCAACGGCATTCACTTCTTCATCCAGACAAATGCGGATATGCTCCGTCTTGCGTCCTGATGTCATAGATAGAACCGCATCAGATGTGCTCTCCCCGATCCTGGCACCTTGCTGCATCCGGCCAGAGTTCGCTGCCTTTTCACATGTTCTATGGTCCATCAAGCTCTTTCTTCTCCGTCCACCCCGTACACCAAAACGTTCTTTCATCCCTGCCTCCTACCGGCTGCTGCCGTTCGTTCTTGTCTATGGCAGCATAACATATCCATTTGTTAATCCTATTATAATCCACCATTTAGGGACTAGCCTATCCTTCAACTTCAGCGTTCATAAATTTCAGGTGAATCCATATGTCTTACGTCTATCCTGTCCGCAACCCCTGCATAAGACAGACTTCCAACTGCTTGGGGTGCTTCAAACTTATAGAAAACACGTTAATTAGGAAATAGTAAGCAGGAGGAGGAAGAGAACTATGGCGTCTTTATTCAAGCAGCATAAGTCACGAGCCCCGATTTCCAAAAAAAGACGTGTACTGAAGAGCATCTCTATCGCTCTTGGTGTGCTCATAGTATGGCTTGCCGCCGTTATGATCTACCAAACTCATAAGCCCCTTCCCGCGGGAGTTTCTTATGAGAGTCCACTCTATACTGTAGATCATGTCGATTTCCTCTATGATCTGACCTACCCTGACGGAAAGGGAGGATTTCACCAAGAGCGGCATATTGTTGACCGGATGCTCCAGATGATTAGAGAGGCCCATGAATATGTGGTTCTGGATCTGTTTCTCTTCAATGATTACGTACATAAAGGCCAAATCTACCCAGATGTCAGCGGGGAAATGACCCACACTCTGCTGGCTCAGAAGAAGAAATATCCACAGCTTCAAATTGTATTTGTCACGGATGAGATCAACACCAACTATGACTCCGCCCCTAATCCTTTATTAGAGCAGCTCAAACAGGCTGGGGCTCAGGTCATTATCACGGACGTCAATCCCCTGCGTGATTCGACTCCGGCCTATTCAGCGGTGTGGCGGACATTCTTCCAATGGTTCGGTCAATCCGGGACGGGCTGGATTCCGAATCTTATGGCCTCGAACGGACCTGACATTACTGCCCGTTCTTATCTGAAATTACTTAATGTTAAAGCGAACCACAGAAAAGTTATCACCACGGAGAACAGCACACTGATCTCCTCCGGCAATGTGCACAATGCAAGCGCGTTCCACTCGAACATTGCTTTTGAGGTACAAGGGGATATTACCGGGGATGTTCTCGCAAGCGAACAAGCCGTAGCCGACTTCTCAGGTGGCGGAACCCTGCCAAAATGGAATGGCACTCCTGCTTCCGGGCCTGCAGGTTCTTCCCGATCTGCATCAGCCCCCCTACAGATCAGATACCTGACCGAGGGCAAGATCTATGATTATCTGCTAAAGTCGATTAAGGAGACAGGCAAGGGAGATACCTTATGGATGGGGATGTTCTACCTGGCGGATACAAAGGTCATGAACGAGCTTGTGGAGGCCGGACATCGCGGTGTACAAATCCGGCTTATCCTCGATCCGAACCAGAATGCGTTCGGCCAGGAGAAGATTGGGCTTCCCAACCGCCCGGTAGCCGAGGAACTTCTGGAACGCTCCGGTCAGGAGATGCAGATTCGCTGGTACAACACCACGAAAGAGCAGTATCACACGAAGCTGCTCTATATTGCCAAAGCGAAGGGCCCTTACATTGTTATGGGCGGCTCAGCTAACTTCACAGCCCGCAATCTGGATGACCTCAATCTCGAGAATGATCTCTGGATAGCCGTCCCTAAGGGGAACAAGCTGACACAGGATCTGGACCACTACTTCAACCGGATCTGGTACAACGAAGGCGCTGAGTACAGCCTGGATTTCAGTGCTTACCACGAAAGATCCGTCTGGTTCAAAGACGTCTTGTACCGCCTTCAGAAGATACTGGGGTTCACAACGTATTAATAAGATAAATAGCGGCTAACTCGATCGAGGGTTCCTCCTCCTGAGTTAGCCGCTATTTGGCTTGCGCGGGTCATGCACCGTTTGGGATCGAATTTTTCAGTTACTGCCTGGCTTGAAAAGGCGCTCCGTGCTGGTGAGAGTATCTCGTGCTTGAGCGCCCACTGCGGCCTCGGATCGTCTCTCCGATCGCTGTTGTTCCCGGATTCCATGAATAAGATGCCAAGGTTGGGAATCCGGGAACAACGGCGAACGCTTCGCTTCTTCAATGACGACTCCGAGTCCTGCGCTGGGTAAAGTGAAAGTAGAAGCACCCTGCCTAGAGCAGCGGCGACATCAGCCGGGCTGCCGATTCCATGAGGCGTACAACGACGCGCTTCTTCATGAAGGCTTTTCTCTCGATCAGCTTTGTAGAGTGCAGGTCGCGCTCGAAGTCCTCGACGATCTTGCGTACACTGTCGCTCTGAACCAGAAGTGCACTGACCTCGAAGTTCAAATGGAAGCTCCGCATATCCATATTGGCCGTGCCGACCGAGGCCACTTCCCCGTCAGCAATGAGGAGCTTGGCATGCAGGAAGCCTTTCTCATACTCATAGATTTTCACACCTGCTTCAAGCAGGGATGGAAAGTAAGAGTGGGAAGCCAAATACGGCAGCCATTTATCGGGCTTCGCCGGGAACAGGATACGCACGTCAAGACCCGAGATTGCCGCTACGCGCAGTGCGGTCAGCAGATCTTCGTCCGGTATGAAATAAGGCGTTGCCAGCCATACCGATTCTTTGGCCGAGGTAATGATGGAGAAGAAGATATCCTTGAGAGACCGGTTCGGATTATCGGGACCGCTGGGGACGATTTGAACCGCACCGCTGCAGCCCCGCTCCATTTCAGGAGATAAATACTCAAGACCAAGGATTTTCTCGCCGGTAACGTACTTCCAGTCTTGAAGGAAAATAATTTGAAGGGATCTCACCGCTTCCCCCTTCACGAGCATATGGGTATCCCGCCAGAAGCCATAGGTTTTGCTCCGGCTTAAGTACTCATCCCCAACATTCAGGCCGCCCATGAAGGCGGTGTTTCCATCAATGACGACGATTTTGCGGTGATTACGGTAGTTCACCCGGCTCGACAAGGCCAGAAACCGGACCTGGCCATAAATACCGATCTGGATCCCGGCCTCCCTCATTTCATTCAGGAAGACCTTGGACAGGCCAATGCTGCCTACCGCATCGAACATAAAGCGAACTTCGACGCCCTCCCGCGCCTTCTCAATGAGTGTGCGCTGAATTTCACGGCCAATCTCATCGGCACGATAGATGTAATACTCCATGTGAATATGATGCTTCGCCATCTTCAGTTCCTTCAGCAGCGAGGAGAACGTCTCCTCCCCGTTGGTGAGTACACGTGTACGGGTGGCCATGGAGAACGGGGTACGTGCGATTTTATGAGACATCTTCAGCAGCTTCTGTTGCCCAGGTGAGAACGCAGACAGATCAAAAGCCGCATGCAGATTATTATTGTCAATCATCTCATACGCTTTCTGGTCGTTCATCGCTTTCTTGTCGAACTTCCTCCGCTTGAAATAATTCTGACCAAGCAAGAAATAGAGTATCAGGCCAACCACCGGCAGAAGAACCAGCAGCAGAATCCAGGCCAGGGTGCTGGAGGGATTCCGGTTCTCCATAAAGATGGCCAGCCCTACGGTAATTACAGTCAGCGTCTGAAAAATACTGACCAGCGTGCCTCCGAATTTACCAAAAAATCCAAATCCCAAAAAATAAAAGGCAAATAATATTGCCGCAATGAGTATAATTTGCAGGCCACGTCTCATGCATGATCTCCTTTTCTACGATGTATCGCCTTTCCTGACACATTTCCATTTTACATGAACCTGACTATTCTTCCTAACCATAATCCTCCAAAATCTGTATAAAGCTGCAATAACCCCAAACCTCACATACCTTGACAGGGGTATAAATGTGTGAAAAGATCAGCCTAACGATCGTTAGGAAGGTGGGTTCGGTTCAATGTCAGTAGGAAAACGGCGGATTCAGGAAGCCGCCCTTGCCCAGTTCGCAAGAGACGGCTACGAAGGCGCCTCTCTTCAGCAAATCGCAGATGAGGCTGGAATCAAGAAGCCGTCCATTTACGCCCATTTCAAAGGCAAAGAAGACTTGTTCATGAGTGTGCTCAGCCGGGTGTTCAAGGAGGAGAAGCATAGGATTGTGCATTTTTTCCTGAGTCGTCAATGTGACCCTCTTGAGGAAAGGCTGCAGGGCCTATTCCTGATGCTTCAGGAAGAATATGACCGAAATAAGGATACGAAATTCCTGATGCGGATGCTCTTCTTCCCGCCGCATGCGATACATGACGAGGTTATCGGCATTATTTATCCGTTTCTCGATTCTCTTGAGAGTAAATTAATTAAGCTGATGGATGCAGAGTCCCAGAGAGGCACGTTCACGGTTATGGACATCCGCCAGGCCGCCATTGCGTATATGACCTTGGCAGACGGTATTATGGTTGAACTGCTGTATTCGCAGCCCGAAAGATCCAAGAAACGTCTGGAGGCCGCTTGGCCCATCTACTGGAAGGGGATTACTGAGCGATAGAACTGGAATAATGGGATCATGAGTAGGAGGAGAAATATATATGAACAGACACTGGCTGTACGTCCTTATGGGCGGAATTATAGAGGTAGTATGGGTAAGCGGGCTTAAGCACGCCGATACCTGGTGGCATTGGTTAATTACAGCGGCGGCTATCGCGATCAGCTTCTGGCTGATTATTGAAGCTTCCAGAAGACTTCCGGTAGGGACCGTGTATGCAGTCTTTACGGGTATAGGGACTGCGGGAACCGTTATTACGGAAATGATCGTCTTCGGCGAGCCCTTCAGGTGGTCAAAGACCCTGCTGATTGCGCTGCTCCTTGCTGGTGTCATCGGCCTAAAGCTGATGGCGGACGGCACGAATGAGGAGGCGACTTCATAATGGCCTGGATAGCCCTTATTATCGCCGGATGCTGTGAAGTATTCGGTGTCATCGGAATCAAGCAGGTTACCCTGCGGGGGAATCTTCTTTCGTATTGTCTACTCGGGATCGGATTTCTGTGCAGCTTCTCTCTGCTCTCATTTGCGATGACTACACTGCCTATGGGAACAGCCTATGCGGTATGGACGGGAATAGGCACTGTCGGGAGCGCTTTGGTGGGAATGTTCTTATACAAAGAGCCTAAGGAATGGCGAAGACTGGTCTGTATCGCTGTAATTCTGGGGTCGTCCGTAGGTCTTAAGCTGATTCACTGAAACAAATTTGTATCCTCGAATCGGAGTGTAATATAATGTCATTGACTGATTGGTCATAAGTAGAACCTATTGGTCAGAAAGGAGTAGAAGCTGTTGTCTGAGAAATCGGCGGATAAAAGAAAAAATATACTTCGAACAGCCATGGAACTGTTCTCGGCCAAGGGATCCTCGGCAACCTCCATGCAGGAAATCGCCGAGCACTGCGGGATGTCCAAGGGGAGCCTGTACCTGCACTTCAAATCAAAGGTGGAGCTGGAACACAGCATCTACAACCACTGCTATCAAATGCTGCAGGAGCACTTGATTGAAGTCGATCAAGAGCCCGGCCTGTCCCCGAAAGAAAGCCTTCGGAAGCAAATTGAGGTCCTGCTCAGCCTGGTACTGGAGCTTCGGGAATTTCTGCTGATGCAGCTTAGGGAGTGGGTAACCCATGGAAGGAAGAACATGGAGCCGGAGTGTGTCAAGGATAACAACCTTATGCTGCTGAACTGGGCGCAGACTAAGCTTGTGTATGTCTACGGCTCCGGGATCGCTCCTTATGCTGCGGATCTTACCTTGTTTCTCCATGGCTCGTTCGGTTCCTATATACGTCTGCTCTTTGATCCAAGGATCAACATTAGTATTCAGCAGATGTCCGAGCACCTGATGTTCGCGCTGGATCAGTTAAGCGCTGGATTCTTGCATAAGCGTCCACTTCCTCTTTTCTCGGCAGAGATGCTGGAGCAGTGGGCTCATGAGGGAATCGCGGGATTGGCTTCGAACAGGCACCCGCTTCAAGTCATTAAGTCCATGAAGAATAAGGCGCGGGACCTCAGCCTGCCTGCTGACCGGAAGGAAGAGGTGCTGGACTCCCTGCACATTCTGGAACAGGAGATTGTAGAACTCCAGCCCCGGCGCGTTATCCTGTGGGGGATGCTCAGGAATTTGGAGAACATTCCGGAGATGAATGAGGAGTTCAAGGAATTGGAAGCCGCTATGCTTCTACATACAAATTTAAGACAAGGCCCCGTCACACACGGGTGATTAGAGAGAAACGGAGAGGAGCAGTTACCTACGTATGAAAGGAATTATTAATTTCTCATTGCGAAACAAATTCGCGGTCTGGCTGCTAACGATCATCGTTGTTGCCGCAGGTCTGTACAGCGGTCTGACCATGAAGCAGGAGACCATCCCGAATATCAACGTACCTTATTTAAGCATCTCGGCTGTGTATCCAGGTGCAGCACCCGAGAATGTGGTAGACGAGATTACGAAGCCACTGGAGCAGGGTCTGCGGAATGTCGAGGGCATTAAGACCATTACGTCTACCTCTATGGAGAATGCTTCATCTATTGTTCTCGAATTTAACTACGGAACAAATCTTGACAACGCATCTGCGGCCGTACGGGAAGCGCTGAACAGTGTAACCCTCCCGGACGATGCCCAGAAACCGCAAATTACCCGGTTCAGCCTGAATTCATTGCCTGTCATCTCACTTAGCATGAATGCCAAGGACGGCAACAGTCTGGAGAACCTGACCCGGACAGCTGAGAATGATGTTAAGCCTGCACTGGAAAAGCTGGAGGGGGTAGCTTCCGTCCAGGTGGCCGGTCAGTATGTGAAGGAAGTTCAGTTGAAGTTCAATCAAGACAAGCTTAAGGAACTTGGCCTAACCGAAGATACGGTAAAAAAGGTCGTTCAAGCCTCGGCCGTTCGTGTACCGCTCGGCTTGTTCGAAATGGATAAATCTCAGAAGGCTGTCGTCGTTGATGGTGCCATAACAACGGTGGAAGACCTGAAGAATGTAACCATCCCCGTAACTCCAAGCAGCGGAGGAGCTGCCGGAGCCGCTGGCCAAGGCACAGCTGCTGGCGGAGCTGGAGTGCAAGGCGCGGCTGGGCAAGGCACAGCTGCTGGCGGAGCTGGAACACAAGGCGCGGCTGGGCAAGCCGCGGCGGGTAAGGGAGCCACTGCAACTGGCAATGCCAGCGCTGGCCAGACTGCCGCTCCAGGCGCAGCGGGAGCTGCTGGGATTCAAGGCGCAGCTGTACCTACATCCATTCCTACGGTTAAGCTGACGGACGTGGCCACAATTAATGTCGTGGGTAAGGCGGAATCCATTTCCCGTACGAACGGCAAGGAATCCATCGGGATTCAGGTTGTGAAGTCCAATGACGCCAATACCGTTGATGTGGTTAACAAAGTCAAGGACAGAGCAGAATCCCTGAAGTCCGAATTCAAGGATCTCGATCTCACCATTCTGATGGATCAAGGTAAGCCGATTGAAGACTCCGTTAACACCATGCTTAGCAAAGCTGTGTTCGGTGCTTTGTTCGCGGTGCTGATCATTCTGATCTTCCTTCGCAATATCCGCTCTACCATTATCTCGATCATCTCGATTCCTCTGTCGCTGCTCATTGCAGTACTAGCTCTGCGTCAGATGAATATTACGCTGAACATGATGACCCTCGGAGCCATGACCGTAGCCATTGGCCGGGTTGTCGATGACTCCATCGTCGTGATCGAGAATATCTACAGGCGTCTCTCCCTCACCGGCGAGAAGCTGAAGGGCAGCGAACTCATCCGCGAAGCAACACGCGAAATGTTCATCCCGATTGCCTCATCAACGATCGTAACGATTGCGGTCTTCCTGCCGCTGGCCTTCGTTAGCGGTATGGTGGGCGAGCTGTTCACCCCATTCGCACTTACGATGGTATTCTCGCTGCTTGCCTCTCTGCTGGTGGCCATTACCCTGGTGCCTGCACTAGCCCATACCTTGTTCAGGAATGGCCTTAAGAAGACGCATGACCATGAAGAGAAGCCGGGTGCACTGGCCCGCGGTTACCAGAAGGTCCTGAACTGGTCCCTGTCCCATAAGCTGATCACCTTCGGGTTCGCGGTTCTGCTTCTGGTTGGCAGTCTGTTCCTGACCAAATTCATCGGTACCAGCTTCATGCCGGAGCAATCCGAGAAATATGTTATGGTGACCTATTCACCAGCGCCAGGCGACACGCGTGAAGATGTCGAGAAGCGTGCGCTGACCGCTGAGAAATTTATTTTGAAACAACCTGGTCTCGATAAAATGCAGTATTCAGTTGGAGGCTCCAATCCGCTTAGTCCCGGTCCTTCCAACTCCGCCTTGTTCTATGTGATCTATAAGGAAGACATCAAGAATTTTGAAGATGTGAAGAAGAAATTGGTCGAGGATCTGAAGGTTCAAGTGCCTGACGGAACCTGGAAAGAGATGTCCGGCATGAGCGGGGGTATGGGCGGCAGCAAGCTTGCCGTTCAGATCTTTGGCGACAATCTGAAGCAGATCCAGCCGGTATCCGATCAGATCCTGAAATGGGTGAATGAGGATAAGGCTCATTTTGACAAAGGTGATTCCAGCTTGTCCAAAGCCTATGATCAATACACCCTGGTCGCCGATCAGGAGAAGCTCAGCTCGCTTGGACTTACGGCCGGACAACTGGCTATGAAGCTTAGCCCGCAGCGTGAGCGTCCGGTTCTGACCGAGGTCCAAATCGATAACAAGGACTACAAAGTCTATATCGAAGCGGACAACAAAACGTATAAGAGCCTGGAAGACATTGAGAACGAGACACTCATGTCCCCACTGGGTAAGGAAGTAGCCATTAAGGATGTCGCTAAAGTAGAAAAAGGCATCTCACCAAACTCCATCATGCGCATTGACGGCAAAATGGTGATCGAGGTCAGTGCCAATATCATCTCTACAGATGTAAGCAGCGCCTCCAAAAGTCTTCAGGACAAAGTTAACGCCTATGACAAGCCGGATGGCGTCACTGTGGAATTCGGCGGAGTCACAGCTCAAATTAACGATACATTTACCCAGCTTGGCCTTGCCATGGCTGCGGCGATTGCGATCGTATATTTCGTGCTCGTAGTAACGTTCGGCGGCGGGCTTGCGCCTTTCGCCATCCTGTTCTCCCTGCCATTCATCGTCATCGGCGCACTGATCGCCCTGTTGATCGGCGGAGAAACCCTGAATGTATCCTCGCTTATGGGTGCACTCATGCTGATCGGGATCGTGGTCACCAACGCCATCGTCTTGATCGACCGTGTTATTCATAAGGAGCGCGAAGGTCTCTCTACTCGCGAAGCTCTTCTCGAGGCCGGAGCAACCCGTCTTCGTCCGATTCTGATGACCGCCCTGGCTACGATTGGCGCTCTGCTGCCGCTGGTATTTGGCCTTGAGAACAGTGCGGGAATTATCTCGCGTGGTCTGGGTATCACGGTAATCGGCGGACTGATCAGCTCGACCCTGCTGACACTCGTCATTGTGCCGATTGTCTATGAGTTCTTGATGAAGCTCCGCAGAGGCGGCAGATCTAAAACTGCAACCAAATCTAAGGTTAAAGCTTAAGCTTATGCACTCTCCATTCATAGTTATAGAAGCATGATGAGAAAGGGCCGCACCCTAAGTAGATGACTCTACGAAGGGTGCGGCCCTTTTTTTGATTAGGAACTCTGTGCAGCTCTCCACGAACGCAGCATGTCTAGGTCCCGGGGAAGAAAGTCCGACAGCAGTACGGACAAACCTTGGTATAGGGGCGTTCTTGCCTCTCTATGCAAAGCTTCAGCGAAGGCAGGCGCCCACTGCAGCAGATGGGATTCGAGGAACCACAGCTGCATGTCGGCAAGCTCCGTGCATTTATTCTTTACACAGCCTGCCACAAGCATCCGGTCTGCGAGCACAGACATGAATTCAAGTTCAATCGCCATATGATCGTCCCGTTCATTGTGCAGCTTGTTGAACACAACTCCGCACTCACAATAGACCGTCCCGAGCCCAGAGGATTGCCTTAAAGCATCAAGCCCCTCCTGTCTTGCCCGAAATACCCCTTCTGTAAAAGGCAGCACGGCCTGGCTCCCCACAAACAGTCTCATATATTCATCCGCTTCCTCATAACATACCTGCCGAAGTTTGCTCTCATCAATACTATCTAAATAACTCTTCAGCATACGGGCACCTTCACCCGATATAACTGGGCCTTTCAACTTGCCCTCACGGCGGTACTGTGCAATTAAGGAAAGACGAGGCTCACGTCCCAAAAAGTCAACCAGCAGCTGGTATACCCAGCCTCTGCGTTCCAGCCACAGCATCTGCTCCTCAGTTGCAGTAACACCATCCCCGAATATGGTCGTTGTCATCATAAGTCAGCTCCCTAAATTCGCTTATAGGTAGAGATACCGCCTTCCTTCCCCTTGATTGACGACGTCTCTTCTCTTACATTATAGCTAATACAGATCTTTCCAAGTGAATGAATTCACACATAAAATTGACATTAGCGTGAACGCGCTTTCAGGATACTTTCCATTTAGAAAAGTGTTCAATCTTTTTTCATCAGAATGCTCGATCACTTGCTTCGCTATACATCAAAATGAATTATAATATAAGAAGTATTATTAATTGCACTCCCAGTTCCATATCGAAGAAAGGGTGAATCTGGATGGAAATGCTGCAGGACTCTTTCGGACGGATTCACGATTACCTCCGGATTTCAGTAACGGACCGTTGTAATTTGCGCTGTGTGTACTGCATGCCTGCCGAAGGCATGGTATTCCAACCTCACGAGGAAATCATGTCCTATGAGGAGATTGCCGAAGTTGCCTGCGCCTTGGCCCCTATCGGGCTGCGCAAGATCCGCCTTACCGGGGGAGAGCCGCTTGTGCGCAAGGATTTGGAGCAGCTTATCCATATGCTGTCCCGAATAGAAGGGATCGAGGATATCTCGCTGACCACGAACGGCATCTTCCTTCCTAAGAAGGCAGGCCTCCTCAAAGAAGCGGGTCTGAACCGTATCAATATCAGCCTCGATTCACTTCACAAGGACAGGTACGCCGTTATCACTCGTGGAGGCGATGTCTCCAAGGTGCTTGAGGGAATTACGGCCGCTGAAGAGGCCGGACTTGAGCCAATTAAGCTGAATGTAGTGCTGATGAAAGGCTCCAATGACGATGAGATTCAAGACTTCATTGCCATGACGCTGGACCGCCCTATTCATGTGCGGTTTATAGAATATATGCCAATCGGTAGCGCTACCGACTCCTGGCGTAAGTCCTACCTGCCTCTGGAAGCTGTTATGGAGGTGTGCCAGGCGGCGGGCTGGGAGACCGAAGCCGCGAGCCAGCTAAAGGGAAATGGCCCTTCCCAGAACATGAGAGTCAAGGGTGCTGCCGGGACTTTCGGGCTGATCCACCCGGTTAGCGATCACTTCTGTGATAACTGCAACCGGCTCCGGTTAACCGCGGACGGCCATATCAAGTCCTGCCTGTACTGGTCTGAAGAATTCAATGTTCGCAAGGTTACAGGCAAGAATGACCCTGACGCCATTCGCTCTATGTTCATTAACTCCCTGGGGACGAAGCCCAAGAACCATGAGATGGCACTCGCTCTGGAAAAGAAAGAACAAAGCAACACCCCAACCTCACGCCGGATGTCCCAGATCGGCGGATAAGCAAGACACGGCTGCCCCTGATAGGTCAGCACCTGCCCATGTAACAACCTAAGAAGCCACCCGCTTTACATGAAGCGGGTGGCTTCTTCAATGATTTATCAATTTATCGGCGAGATCCAAATTCCTCATAAATCTGACACGCCTTCTCATAGTCCCCAGGCCGGTTCATATTGTAAGAGAGCATCTCCTCTGTAACACCCGCTTCTCTGCACAGCTCATGTGCCGGAATATAGGCTGCTTGAAGCGTCTGTGTCCACGGGATGAGACGCAGCTGCTCTTCCCTAAGAGCCGCATCCAGACTTGGGAGCACGGAACGCTTGTACATCGCAAGCAGCGGCAGAACCCCGCCCCTGGTAAGCGGAATAACCGCTTCAGTTAGTTCACTTCCGTCAGAATCTTGTTCTTTTGCGCTAATTGCCTCTGCCTCTAATATAAGCCGGCGTAAGGCGGCCGTATTCACGAACGGCATGTCGCAGGCTGCAATGAGATTCCATGAGCTTCTAGATGCGGACAGCCCCGCATGAATACCAGCAAGTGGCCCGGCTTGCATATACAAGTCCGATACAATTTTTTTACCCAGATAGCGGTATGGAGATTCGTCGTTCGATACAACAATCAACCTGTTGGTAACTTGATCCAAATTCCGAACCAGATTCTCTATCACCGGAAGATCCCCTATAGGAAGCAAAGCCTTGTTCGTCCCCATACGACTCGAACGTCCCCCTGCAATCACTATGGCTGTGATATCCATGAATTATCCACTCCCCTTCGTGCCATAATTAAGAAAATCCGATAAAACATGGTTTGTATCCCTTTCCATCACATGATACATTGATCTTATCCGATTTTATTTACTTAGCGACCATTATCTTCTTCACCCCGAGTTCAGGCTGCTGTTCATGCAGGCCAGAAAGGAATGGCGCGTTTGCGACATCAATACGCTTCAAAACCAGTACAGTCATTGCTTTCTCTTAAGCTGCTTAATTTCCTAGTCTATGGGGCTATGGTTATTTTTGCGTCCTTTTTCCAATTATATTTGCAGGAAGCCGGAATGAACAAGCTGGAGATTGGGCTGCTTCTTTCAATGGGGCCGATCATCTCACTTGCTGCCAATCCGTTCTGGAAATACTGCAATGATCGTCAGCAGAATACGAAATATGTACTTCTTCTGATGATGTCCGGCCTCCTGCTTGTTGGCTATCTAATTTTCCTGGTAGATACTTACCGCATGCTCTATTGGTCCATGATTTTATTCTACTTCCTGCAGACGCCGATGCTCACGCAAAGTAATACTTTAACCCTGTGTTATACTGAAAGTACCGGACGGAGGTTCGAATCTTTCCGAATGTGGGGTTCCTTGGGCTGGGCACTTGTCGCAGTAACTGCTGGAGCTGTTGTAGACATATCTGGGGCGCTCGGCATGTTCCTGCTGTTCACGTTGATTCTTATTTTGGCCATTGGTTCCGCCCTGCTCCTTAAGCCGCTTCACCGGGCACCGGATACGCCATGGCTGAACCTGTGGGAGTTCACTCGTTCCCTCAAGAACAAGTATTTTGTGTCTTTTGTAATTCTGGGTATGCTTGTAGCTGTCCCGAGCTCCATGAATGCCATGTTCATGCCCTTCTTCATCACCGATCTTGGGGGATCGAAGCTCTACGTCGGTTTGGCGGTATTCGTCTCCACCATCTTTGAGGCGGGCATATTCATACTGCTGCGTAAATATATGAAAAGAAAAATCACATATCTCATGACCTGCATGTTCATTGTCAGTCTGCTGCTCGCTTTGAGGTGGATGCTCATGGCCGAGGTAACTACTTCTCTGCAAATTGTATTCATTCAGGTCCTGCACGCTGTAACCTTTGGTGGATTCTTCTATGTGGGTACACAGCTCACCACCTTGTTCCTGCCAAGGCCCTACAGATCCTCGGGACAGGCAGTATACACTCTTGTCCTCGGGGGGATATCCGGCATGATAGCCGGGGTATTCGGAGGATGGCTGTACCAGTTTTTCGGAGCGGTTACCATGTACAAGATCAGTCTTATGATGACCTTATGCGGAGCTCTAGGATTCGCCGCCATGGGGTATCGCCTGTATCGGCATGGCTACACCCCAGTTATTAATCACAAAGAATAACAAACAATCCACTATACCGTCACGCCCTGAGCTCAGGTAACGCCGGTCTTACGTGGATTGTCTGCCGCTTGGGGACTGACAAAAGCCTCATCCCATATTTAATATAATTTATGAAACGCATTTCAGAGCAAGTGATTTGTTCAGATCAATTATCATGGCTTAATGGGAGGTGAGATCCATGGCCAATATCAAAGAAATCGCCAAGATTGCCGGAGTCTCTGTAGCTACCGTGTCACGTGTTCTCAACAATCACCCCTATGTCAAGGAAGACAAGCGTAGAGCGGTGCTCGAGACTATAGAAGGTCTGAACTATTCCCGTAATATTAATGCCCTGCATCTGCTGAAAGGCAGGACCCAGATTATCGGCGTGATCCTACCTATGATTAATCACAATTATTTCGGTGTCATGATGGAAGGGATTGCGGAAGAAGCGCTTAAGTCTGGTTATCAGCTAATGGTATCACAGACAAGCTACCAGCCTGAGGAAGAGCAGCGGATGCTGGAAATGATGCGGAACAAACAAATTGACGGGGTTATTATCTGTTCACGTTCCCTGCCTCTTGAACATATAGAGACCTATAATCCGTATGGACCCATTGTGCTCTGTGAGGACATTGGCGCGCGTCCAATGTCTTCGGTGTTCCTGAACCATTACCAATGCTTCCAGGAAGGAATCCGCTACTTATGGAACAAAGGCTACCGCTGCATCGGTTATTCCATCGGCCGTATGGAGGGTACCAGCAGCAGCAGGCGGTATGAGGCTTACTGCGATATTCATGCCGAATTCGGCATTCCGGTTAATCCGGGCTGGATTTATGACCATTGCCTGGATATTGAAGACGGGGTGCTCCTTGTTCGCCGTATGCTGGAACAGACGGAACGCCCCTCTGCCCTTGTAGTCACCGGCGACCAGGTCGCTGCCGGAATTCTCCTTGAAGCTGGACGGCAAGGGCTCAAGGTTCCTGAGGACTTGGCTTTAATCAGCTTCGATAATATGCCGATCTCTGAAGTGCTGGGCATCACAACCATGGACAATGGGATTCATACCATGGGAGCAAGCGCAATGAAGATTGCTGACGAACTGATTCGCGGACTTGCCAGCGGTCCTTTGAATAGAGAGATTTCGTTCAAGCTTATCGAAAGAACCACCGCATAACCAATGCGTTGGACAAGAATCTAACACCAAGAAGGCCCGTATTCGGAAGCTGCTGCTCCTGAATACGGGCCTTCTTGAGTATTTATAAGGATTGAACTACGTTTATTTCTCTAGTTCATTCCATAACAGTTAATTATTTAAATACTTTCACACGCTCTTCAAGCGGCTGGAATTGTTTCTCGCCGGCTGGAGCTGCAATTTTGCCGAAAGGAAGCTGGGCTCTTAGTCTCCAAGACTCCGGAATCCCCCATTCGGATACGATCGCTTCATCGATGATTGGGTTGTAGTGCTGCAAGGAAGCACCAAGACCTTCAAGTTCAAGCGCAGTCCATACTACGAATTGAAGCATACCGGAAGATTGCTCAGACCAGATCGGGAAGTTATCTGCATATGATGCGAACTGCTGCTGCAGACCTGCAACCACATTCGTATCCTCAAAGAACAGGACTGTACCGTAACCAGCACGGAATGATTCCATTTTCTCTGCAGTGGACTTGAAATTCTCATCATTATTAACAATTTTGCGAAGGATTTCTTCAGTATGATTCCATAGCTTGTCATGCTGTTCACCCAGCAGAACAACTACACGGGCACTTTGGGAGTTGAAAGCTGAAGGAGTATGTTTAACAGCTTCGTTCACGATTTCTTGAATTCTCTCGTCAGAGATTGGGGATTCTTTGCTGATTGCATAAATACTACGTCTGTTTTTCACCGCATCGAAAAATGCATTTGACATTCGAATACCTACCTTCTTTTAGTTAGTTGTTTACTTTTTAAGTGTAGCACACGTTTTTCATCAAAAACAATCTTTTTCCTGATTTTCCTAAATATAAATTTTGCAGCATCTCCTCTAGAATTACCCCATCCCCCAATATATATGCAGCAAAAAGAGCATACATCCGTATGTCACATACGAATAGTACGCCCTTTAGGTCAAATGGTTCAGCAGATTATTGTGATTTAGGCAGCTGGAACGAGCTCTTCAGCGATACAATCAGGTTGAATACCGGCTCTCCCGGCTTGGAATGCTTGCTGTCTACATTGAAGTAACCATGACGGAAAAATTGGAATTTATCCTGCGGTTTGGCATCCTTCAGTTCAGGCTCCACATATCCTTGAACGATTGTCAGGGAATTCGGATTGATTTGATCCAGGAAGGTCTTCTCTTCCGCTCCCTCTGTCTCAGCTTCATCTTCACTGTTCTCTTCAAGAATGAGCGGCTCATAGAGACGGAACTCGGCCGGAACGGCAGATCCTGCATCCACCCAATGGATGGTTCCCTTGACCTTGCGCCCGGTAAATCCGGTACCGCTCTTCGTCTCTGGATCATAAGTGCAATGAATCTCCACTACATTCCCGGCCTCATCCTTGATCACTTCATTACACTTAATGAAGTAAGCGTGCTTCAAGCGGACTTCGTTGCCAGGGAAGAGGCGGAAGTATTTGCTCGGCGGATTCTCCATGAAGTCGTCTTGTTCAATATACAATTCACGGGAAAAAGGAATTTGGCGGCTGCCCATTTCCGGGTTCTCCGTATTGTTCTCGGCTTCGAGCAATTCCGTTTGGCCTTCCGGATAATTCGTGATGACCACTTTAAGTGGATGCAGCACAGCCATGGTGCGGGGCGCTCTGAGCTTAAGATCCTCCCGAATAAAGTGATCCAGCATCGCGGTCTCTACTTGCCCTTGGGCCTTCGAGATCCCGGCTTCATAGACAAAGCTCTTGATCGCATCCGGAGTGTAGCCGCGGCGGCGAAGACCCGAGATGGTTGGCAGACGCGGATCATCCCAGCCATCGACGATTCCCTCATCCACGAGCATTTTGAGCTTACGCTTACTTGTCACGGCTGAGGCCAGGTTCAGGCGGCCAAATTCATATTGATGCGGTGCATGCGGCATCTCTGTCTCTGCAATAACCCAATCGTAGAAAGGCCGTTGATCTTCGAACTCGATCGTACACAGGGAGTGGGTAACCCCCTCAATGGCATCTTCAAGCGGGTGCGCAAAGGCATACATCGGATAGATACACCAGGTATCCCCGGTATTGTGATGGGTCGCATGCGAGATCCGGTAAATGACAGGATCGCGAAGGTTAATGTTAGGGGAAGCCATATCGATCTTGGCACGCAGAACCTTTTCCCCGTTCTTGAACTCACCTGCACGCATACGGGTGAACAAATCCAGGTTCTCTTCTATAGAACGGTTACGGTAAGGGCTGTCTTCACCCGGCTCTGTGAGCGTGCCGCGCTTCTCACGAATCTCGTCCGCACTAAGGTCGTCCACATAAGCTTTCCCCTTCTTAATCAGCAGCACAGCACGGTTGTACATCTCTTCGAAATAATCGGAAGCGAAGCGGAGCTCTTCCCATTCAAATCCGAGCCATTTCACATCTTCCTTAATCGAATTAACGTATTCTACATCTTCCTTGACCGGATTGGTATCATCAAACCGCAGATTCGTTCTGCCCCCGAATTCATCTGCCAGGGTGAAGTTAATCCAAATAGCTTTGGCATGTCCGATATGAAGGTAGCCGTTGGGCTCTGGCGGGAAGCGGGTGACAATCTCCTTAACCTTCCCGTTCTTTAGATCTTCCGTAATAATATTTTTAATAAAATTCGGAGGTGTGCTCGCATTCGTCACAGTATCTCCACCTTTCCATCTGGTTTCCCTTTAGTTTATTTCATTTAAATATACCGATAACTGCACAATAGTTCAATGACTTCGCCTTACATGTCCATCCCGCAATATGAATCCTTTGATAAACTTTGCAAACTTCGATATAGTGTCAATAAAAAGACGATAATTGCGTCTTAAAGAATTTCAGGCAAAGGAGCTGCTGCGCATGGTAAAGGTTTTGTTCGTATGCTTGGGCAACATCTGCAGGTCGCCCATGGCGGAGGCAATGTTCAGACATTTGGTTAAGCAGGAAGGCTTAGAAGGACAATTTCAAATCGATAGTGCGGGTACCGGGGACTGGCATATTGGCAATCCCCCACATCAAGGCACTTTGGACATTTTGAAGAAATATCAGGTCAGCTCTGAAGGGCTTATCGCCAGACAGATTACTCAACAAGATATGGAGCAGTTCGATTACATCATTGCTATGGATGAAAGCAACATTCAGAATATGTACAAGATATCAGGCAAGCAGGGAGACAACAATACGTTCCGGCTGCTCGACTTTAAGAAAGAACTTCCGGTCAGAGATGTGCCGGACCCTTACTTCACGGGAGACTTCCAGGAGACCTACGACCTGCTGACTCAGGGCCTAGAGGCTTTGCTGTCACATATCAAGCAAGAACAGGCAATCTCGTAATTTCGTAAAATGGGCTATTCTAAGTGTGATATGATCCCCCGTACGGTAGACAGGTGAAATAATAAACCTGTATTCCGGAAGGGGGAGCCTATCACAATAGGTGTCATCACCTTAAGGATAAGCCCTTTTTATTCTTCCAGCCCTTCTCCCGCCTTCGGCTGAGGAACCGGGTACCACAGCAGAATGTCATCAACATATCTGCCATCTAGATAGAACTCCTCCACGAGCCGGCCCTGCTCCATAAACCCGCAGCTGCGGTAGAATTCAATCGCCTTCTCGTTCGTCGCCAGCACACGAAGGCAGAGCTTGCGTCTCCCTTGCAGGGCGGCATACTGTTTCATTCCGTCCATCAGCGCCCGGCCGATACCTATCCGCTGATATGACGGATGCACTGCAATATTAATCTCGTACACATGACTATTGCTCTGAAGAGGCGTCGGACAGAAGAAACCAAGATATCCGCACACGGTCTCCCCCATGACAGCAACCAGCTGCGAACCGGGGGGATTCTGCTGCAGGAAGTTCTCCCGGGTGACAGGCTGCAGTACAGCAGGTGTCGTCTCTGAATTCCATACAAGCTTATCAATTTCAATCAGCTCCGCCGCATCCCTAAGCTCGGATACACGGACAGTCGCTTGTCCTAATTTCATCATCTCTCACCCTCCACTTCCGCAAAGCCAACTTATATTAGACAAAAAACCCAGCTCTTATGTTAAAAGCCGGGTGGATTCCCTCACAATGAGCTCCGCAGGGAAAATTTTATGAGCGTGCTTGACCTTCTTATTAATCATATCGAACAATATTCTTATTGTCTCTTCTGCAATTTCCTCCACAGGCTGCCTGATGGTTGTAATGGACGGATTATAATAGAACGAGATGTCCACGCCGTCAAATCCGGCTACGGAATAATCCTCCGGCACCCTCTTGCCGCCCTCAAACAAGGCTTTGCACGCACCAATCGCCATGCTGTCGGAAACGGCATATATAGCTGTGAACTCTTCTTTCGACTCTAACAGCTCTTTCGTAACCACATAGCCATTTTCCATTGAATAACTCTCAATATCTTCCTTCATGCACAGCACCAATTGATCGTTCAGCTCAACCCCATGATCCTCCAGCGCTTTCTTATAGCCCTCATACCTCAATTTCCCAATACTTACATCATCCATAGGAGCTGTAATGATCGCAATCTGCTGATGGCCCATGCTACATAGGTAATCCACCATCTTGTAGCTTTCCTTGAAATCATCCACGGCTACATAAGAATATTCATCCGGGTCGAATTCTTCAGTCATTCCTATGGTGCTGAGTACGAAAGGCACGGTCAGCTGATCGAGCTTTTCTCTGGGATGCAAGAAGCTCCCGCCGAGAAATACGATTCCCTTAAGGCGCTTCTCCTTAACCAGCTCTATCGCAACCTCGATCTCATCCTGATTCTCATCCACCCGCTGGAGAATGAACGAATATTTCTTGGTCTGGATTTCCTTTTCAAATACCTGTATCATCCGGTTGAAGAATGCGTTGGTGATCCCCTTAATGAGTACGGCGATCGTCTTGGAAGCGGATCGCTTCAGATTTCGCGCGCTGTTATTGGGGACATAATGGTTCTCTTTAATCACCTGCATAATCATAGCTTTCGTCTCTTCATTAATGTCAGGATGATTATTAATGGCTCTTGAGACCGTGGTTACTCCAACTCCACACATCTTTGCAATATCTATAATCGTAATAGCCATATTTATTCTTTCCTTACGTTGTAGTCTCCATGGTTCATGCAACTACATCCTTTGTTTTTTGTAATCATAAATATAGCAATTTAAAAAGCAAATGACAATAAACTGCTAGGGTTTCTAAAGTCCATTTTCCTCTTCAAAACAAAAAGCAGGGTACTCTTGATAACCATAATCAAGAGAGCTACCCTACTACATCAATCCATTAACTCCTAACCTTTAACTGCTCCAGCCACTACACCTTCAATAATATACTTCTGACAGAATAGATAGAATATGACAATCGGCACAATTGCCAAGACCAGCATAGCCATCATGGCCCCCATGTCAATTGACCCATATCCACCCTTAAGGTATTGAATCGCAATAGGAATTGTCTTGTATTCTGTACCGATTACCAAGTTAGGCAACAGATAGTCATTCCAAATCCACATTACGTTCAGAATTGCCACAGTAATCGCAATCGGCTTCAAGATCGGGAACACTACTTTGAAGAACGCCTGAATCGGACCACATCCGTCAATCATTACAGCCTCTTCGACTTCAAGAGGTATGGACTTTACAAATCCACTGAATAAGAATACAGACAAGCCTGCACCAAAGCCCAGATAGATCAAAATGATCCCGATTGGGTTATCGATATGCAGCATGTTAGCCGTCTTCGTCATTGTGAACATAACCATTTGAAACGGAACGATCATCGAGAATACAAATACATAGTACAGCATACTGGTAAACTTCCCTTTAACGCGGGTAATGTACCAAGCTGTCATCGCTGTCAATAATACGATAACCGCTACCGAACATACCGTAATGAACAGGGACATACCAAATGCACTTAAAAAGTCCGTCTTTCCTATACCGCTGGTATAGTTCTTCAGACCAGCAGACGTCGTGCTTGTGGGTAGATCAAAGGGCGTGTCGCTGATAAAGAACTTCCCTTTAAATGAGTTCATCAGAACGATAAGTATCGGAGATAAGAATATAATAGACAGAATCAGCATGATAATGAAAATAATATAATCTTTCGCACGTGCCTTTTGCATTAATTCTCAACTTCCTTTCTTCTGGTTATGACGAGCTGCACTAAGGCAATAAGTGCTACCAGGACAAAGAATACAACTGCTTTTGCCTGACCTACGCCTTCCCAGCCGGTCTTACCATAGAAAGTATTATAGATATCCAGAGCCAACATTGAGGTCTGCTTTGCTGGAGCTCCGGCCGTGAGTGCCAAGTTTTGGTCAAACAGCTTAAATGAATTGGATAATGACAAGAATAGACATATGGTAATGGATGGCATTACCATAGGCAGGGTTACACTGCGCAGAATTCTAAAGCGGTTTGCTCCATCGATTTGAGCCGCTTCCATTAAGTCTTTAGGTACGTTCTGAATCCCGGCAATGTAAATAATCATCATGTAACCGATCAGCTGCCAGTTCATGAGAATTACCAATCCCCAGAATCCATAATTTGCGCTAGACGTAAGCGTAAGATCGAAATGAATCAGCACACCATTAATAATCAACTGCCAGATGTAGCCTAGTACGATACCACCTATCAAGTTAGGCATGAAGAATATAGTTCTAAATAGATTTGTGCCCTTTTTGCCTCGGGTTAATAGCAGACCCAGCAAGAAGGCAAATACATTAATCGTAATTACGGACATAACTGTAAACTTAACCGTAAACCATAGAGCATTCAGGAACTCCTGATTAGAGAATGCCTTGACATAATTGCTAAACCCTACCCATTTGGCATCGTTCACTGTTGTGAACTCTGTTAAGGACAAATAAATACCCAGTATGAATGGAATTATAAATGCAATCAAAAAAGCCAGTATGGTTGGTAATGCAAAAAGAGCAAAATATTTTTTTATCGACTTTTGCATATTCCTTCTCCTTATCCAGGATTAATGGTTATGCCACTGTGCCCTCAAAAGGTTCACAGTGGCATAATTATTTTTTTATAATTATTTTGCTTTTTCGGATTTCCAAGAATCTTTAACGACTTTCTCTACATCAGCCCATTGCAGGCTGCCTTGTACGTATTGCAGCAATGCATCACCAAAGGTATTCTTGAAGTTTTCACTTGGGAATGCGGCGAAAGTCCAAGGTACTGTGTTAAGACCTTTGTTCATCCAGCTGCTAACTTCTTTTGCAAGTGGATCTGCTGGTCTTTCATCTTCTTTGAATGTGTTGAAAGGAGCGATGAAACCAAGCTCATTGCTTACATATTTCTTACCTTTGTCACTGGAGAACAACCATTCCAAGAAAGCGATAGATGCTTTTTGTTTCTCAGGAGATACTTTGCTGTTCACAGCGAAGTAGTTCTCAGTACCAATAGCCAAACCTTGCTTCTCTTCGCCTGGCATACCAGTGTAGATAGGCAGGAACTTAACATCTTCTGGTTTAACTACATTGCCGGATACGCCATTGATTTGGCCCCAGCCCCAGTTACCATTCTGAACCATTGCGGATTGACCCAAAGCAAATTCAGCCATGGAGTCATCTACAGTTTTGCTGCCTAGCAAAGTTTTCTTGGTAACAGAGTTATTTGTATACAGATCAAAGACGTTTTGGAAATTTTTGCCGTACTTGAATGTAATTTCTTTAGATTGCAATCCTGCTTGAACAGGATCCTTAAATGCAGTATTGTCCTTGAACTCATAATACAAAGGAAGGTTAGCCAAGTGAGACTGCCATCTCCACTGCTCGCCTGCACCCAGGGAAGTAGATGAGAATACGCCTTTGATGCCAAGCTGATCTTTCTTAGCAGTCATGTCTTCAACAACAGCTTTCAACTTATCAAAGTTATTAATCTCAGCTACAGAAGTGTAAGGAACCGCTTTATCTGACAATGCAAAGTATTTCTTCATAATCGCATCATTGTAAATGATCCCGTAACCTTCTACAACATAAGGAATTCCATATACGCCATCTCCGTCTTTAACAGCCAGGCTGTTATCTGTCAGGTAGCTATAAAGCTTTGTATCTTTCAGGTCAAGAGTGTAATCTTTCCAATTTTGGTAACCTACAGGTCCGTTAATCTGGAAGATTGTCGGAGCATCTGATTTCGCAATTTCCGCTTTCAGCGTAGGTTCATAAGTTCCACTCGCTGCAGTTACAACTTTAACTTTCACGCCAGTCTCAGCTTCATAATCTTTAGCGATCTTGTCGTAAGTCGCAGCAATTTCAGGCTTGAAGTTCAGGAAGTAGATCTCTTCTTTAGCCTTACCTGAGCTAGCGGTTGTACCAGAGTTTGTCTCTTCTTTACTGCTACATCCAACAGCCAAACCAGCAAGCAAAGTCATGGAGAGCATAAGCGTTAGCCATTTCTTCATCTTCATTCTTCTATTTCCCCCTTGTTTATTACATTTAATTCGCGTATTGAATGCGTTTCCGTGAATATTATCAGAAAGTGATGGTAACGCTTCCGATAACCTTATCGGCATCCATTCCGGTAACGTTTTCAATTGCAGTGTTATAGTAACATATTAAATTTTCCTTGGCAATAATTTTATTAAAACTTCTAAAAAAATTTGGAACCTCCTCCCGTTCGGCACTCGGTTCATGTGCATGGATACTTGTACCAAGCTCATGGAGGGGTTCACATTCTATTTACTATCGTTCCTAGTAGGATGCTTTCAGACTCCTGCCGAAGTTTCTTTGCTGGCGTGTTCGCGGTTCATCCACGAGTGTATCCCAAAGGAACCCACAGACAATGCGGCAATAATCACCGACAACCAGGCTACCGGATTAAGTCCCCCTGTATCATAGAGAACCCCCATTGCATAAGGGCCGATCACCCTTCCAGCTACTCCCATCCCGCCAACCAGTCCCAAATAGAAGGGAGCGGCCTTACCCGTATGATCTGAGATGAAGGCAGGAATCGCCGGAGAGATCAGCATCTCCCCGAAAGTGGTAAGCACCATGGCCATGATCAGAACCGGGTAGGATTGTACACTGAGAATACAGATGTAACCCAGCATGTAGAATACCGCGCTTCCAATCATTTGTGCCTGTGGTGTTCCAGCTAACGTCTTCTTCAGCCAACTGATGAATGGCTGCCCCGCAAAGATTAGTATCCCGTTCAAGGTCCATAGAATACTGTAATTCCATTCCGGCAGCCCCGCTGAGATCGTGAATGGAGCCACTCCATTATTCCAGATGCTGTTCCCCAGCCATAAGAAAAGAGAGCCTGTCCCCATGAAGAAATATACCGGATACCTTCGGATCAATTCCTTGACTCCCTGTTCCGAATGAGAGTTCCTGCGTCTCTCAAGATGGAGATCACCCTGACCCTTCTCCACTTTGTTCAAATACAAATAAAAGAAGCCCGCAAATACAAGTGACGTTAATCCATTCATTACAAAGCTCAGATCATAGGAAATCTGGGCAAGCACGCCGCTGAGTGAAGTACCCAAAGCCACGCCGATGTTATTGGCCACATAGATGACATTGAACAATTCCCCGCGCCGGTCCGCAAATCGGAAACCGACAAAAGCCTGAATGGCAGGCATCGATAATGCATTGCAGAAACCGACCATCAACATCAGGAGCATAAATACCGCAAAATGTGCACTTGCGAGAGGCAGCAGCCCCAGGGCCAGCGCATTGAGGGCAAGCGAACTCACAATCAGCCGCTTAACCCCCACGCGGTAATAGAGAGCTCCGCCCAGCACCTGGCCTACAATTCCTCCGAGTGACTGAACCAGGATCACAAGCCCAGCGTCGGTCATACTGCGCCCAAGCTCTTTGAAAATATACATCGTAATCAGCGGCCACATCAAAGCACTGCCTGCCGCATTAATCAAGCTGGCCAAGAGAAAGACCTTCACTTCTCTCGGATAAGTCTGCAACCATCTCATGACGTGTAATACTCCTATCTGATTTGTCTTCTTGGATGAGCCAAGTCTGTAATCAAGCAAAAAGGAGCCCCGCAGGGCTCCTTCTAAGGACGGTTTATGATATCCAATTGCCTATTTCAAATCGTCAGTTTTCTGGCCCAGGTTATCAGTATCCTTCATAACAAGCGACCCTGCAAGCACATAGGCTGACGCTTTACATCAATAACATATGCTGCCTGGAGACAGCCCCTCAGTTCCGCTTCACATCAACTACCGTGGAGAAGAAGGTGGCTCCTCCTCCCATATCTGCCAGACGGCTCGGGGTTAGCGCGTTAGCGCGCTGTCTCCCGCGCCCCCCTTCCCACCACAGCCCCTGACTGACCACTGTACCCGGAAGCATTTTGTCTGCGACCACCGCTTTGACGACATAGCTGCCGCGGTCATTCCATACAGTGACCTCATCGTCATCATTAATCCCTCTAAGCTGCGCATCTTCAGGATGAATCTGCAGGGTAGGGCCCTTCTCCAGCGACATCAGCTTCGGTACATTCGCAAAGGTCGAATTCAGGAAGCTGTGATTCGGCGGTGAAATGAACATCAGCGGATAGGCCGCTTCCTGATCTGGACGACGCTGTCCGTCATAGCCCTCATGCAGCGGGACATAAGTCGGGAGCGGGGGCAGACCCGCCTCAGCCAGCTTGGCGGAGAACAGCTCGATCTTGCCTGATGGAGTCGTCAGCCGATCCAGATAGTGTACCCGTTCCTCCACATTAAGCTGCACGAA
>RCUH01000340.1_pt1 | contig 53763 bp, 51 predicted proteins | sample 2166191 | NCBI WGS metagenome assembly RCUH01 (sample SAMN09932848, study PRJNA488358) | compost metagenome | feature: garden; material: soil; isolation source: compost soil in an enriched community after 214 h of incubation | place: Germany: Experimental Botanical Garden Goettingen | collected... | reverse complement strand
TCAGCCCGGTCATTCCTTTTTTTGAACATATATAAGTTGAATTTAAGAATTACCTGTAGGCAAGAGTGTGAAATGATTCTGAAGAAACGCAGGGATCGTAAGAAAATTTCATACGGCTGACTAGCATGTAAATCAGTAGTTCAACTTATATAGCCATAACTTACATCCTCCCCAGCAGCCAAACTATGTTATAATGGTTCAGCGCATCCTGCGTTAACTGAAGAAAGTCCATGCGCTTAGGCCGCATGGGAGAGGTTCGCGAACTCCCTCTATAAAAAACTAAGCTAGCCTTTTCCGCAATTTGATAGGGCTTGTTTTTTTGTGATACCAGTTCAAGAACTCTCTCTCTTCCAAACTATAGAAGATAGAGAGGTTTTTTTATGCTTAAAAATGAAAAAGCTGTCGTCGTATTCAGCGGCGGACAAGACAGTACCACCTGCCTGTTCTGGGCATTGAAGCATTTCGCTGAAGTTGAGACGGTTACCTTCAACTACGGCCAGCGTCATAGCCTGGAGATCGAATGTGCCAAGCAGATTGCTGACGAGCTTGGAGTCAAGAATACCGTGCTCGATATGAGCCTGCTGAACCAGCTGGCTCCGAATGCTCTTACACGTGATGATATTGAGATTACACAGGAAGACGGCAGCCTGCCGAGCACCTTTGTGGAAGGCCGTAATCACTTGTTCCTTAGCTTTGCAGCTGTACTAGCCAAGACATCCGGGGCAAGGCACCTTATAACCGGCGTCTGCGAGACGGATTTCAGCGGTTATCCAGACTGCCGCGATACCTTTGTCAAATCACTGAATGTCACTCTCAATCTCGCGATGGACTATAACTTTGTGATCCACACCCCGCTTATGTGGCTGGATAAAGCTGAGACATGGGCGCTGGCCGATGAACTCGGTGCGTTCGACTTCGTACGCGAGAAGACACTGACCTGCTATAACGGCGTGGTTGGACACGGCTGCGGAGAATGCCCTGCCTGCAAGTTAAGACAAGCCGGATTGGATAAATTCCTGCAGTCCCGTGAGGAAGGGGAACGTTCATGAGCCGTACACCAGGTGAATTTCGCATCGTAGAGAAGCTCCAGCAATTCGGGGTTGATATTAAGGCCAGTGAACTCCGCTACCACAACCGGAGAGTTCTGGTGAGCAAGGAATTTACATTTGATGCCGCGCATCATCTACACGCATATGAAGGCAAGTGCAAGAATCTGCACGGCCATACCTATAAAGCAGTCATTGGAATCAGCGCAAGGCCGGATGATACCGGGATTACGGCTGATTTCGGACTGATCAAAGAAATATGGAAAACCCGGATTGAGACTTATCTCGATCACCGGTATTTGAACGAGACGCTGCCGCCCATGAACACCACCGCAGAGAATATGGTCGTATGGCTGTATGAGCAAATGGAAGAAGCTCTATTGTCCGAGGAGTACAAATCCCAAATTTGTGACGGGCGTACCGAATTTATACGGTTGTATGAGACACCAACCAGCTACGCTGAAGCAAGACGGGAGTGGATGACCGGTGAGTAATTCAACTGAAGTTAAAGCTGCTTCCAGGATTCCGGTACTTGAAATCTTCGGCCCAACTGTTCAGGGCGAAGGCATGGTCATCGGGCAGAAGACGATGTTCGTTCGTACGGCAGGCTGTGACTACCGCTGCTCGTGGTGTGATTCTGCTTTTACCTGGGATGGCACCGCCAAGGATTTGATTAGCCCGATGAGCCCGGAGCAAATCTGGAAGGAACTGAAGAATATCGGAGGCAGCCGCTTCTCCCACGTGACCCTGTCCGGTGGGAACCCTGCTCTGCTGCCACAGCTCGGTTCGCTCGTCTCTCTGCTGAAGGCAGAGGGTATCCGTATTGCAGTGGAGACGCAGGGTTCTCGCTGGCAGGATTGGCTCGATGAGATTGATGAGGTTACCCTCTCTCCGAAGCCACCAAGTTCAGGAATGACAACAGACTGGGACATTCTTGATGAGATTGTGGCCAAGCTTGCTGCCAGACCGCAAGGCTATTCTTACAGTCTGAAGGTGGTTATTTTTGATGAGGAAGACCTGGCCTATGCCACTAAGGTTCATGCCCGTTATCCTGATGCGGTCATGTTCCTGCAGGTCGGTAATCCTGACGTTCAGCGGATGGATACAGATGCCCATGCTTCCTATCTGCTTGCCAAGTATGAACAACTGATTGATGCTGTAATGCAGGCTGAAGAATTGAACAACGTTCGTGTACTGCCTCAGCTGCACACCCTCGTATGGGGGAACAAGCGCGGAGTTTAATTATATTGATATCGGAGGAAATTCAAGTTATGACTGGAAGACAACCAAGTGAGATGCAAGACCTGACCCTACTGGGTAACCAGGGAACCAAATATATTTTTCAATATGCTCCTGAAGTTCTGGAAAGCTTCGAGAACAAACATGCTTACCGCGATTATTTCGTAAAATTCAACTTCCCGGAATTCACCAGCCTGTGCCCCATTACAGGACAGCCTGACTTCGCTACCCTGCACATCAGCTACATTCCGGATATCCGGATGGTGGAGAGCAAGTCGCTGAAGCTGTATCTGTTCAGCTTCCGTAACCATGGTGATTTCCATGAGGACTGCATGAACATCATTATGAACGATCTGATTAAGCTGATGGATCCCAAATATATTGAAGTCTGGGGCAAATTCACACCCCGCGGAGGCATCTCTATTGACCCTTACTGCAATTATGGACGGCCTGGCACGAAATATGAACAAATGGCCGACCACCGGATGATGAACCATGATATGTATCCGGAGAAGATTGATAACCGCTAAGATACGGCTGAGGGTGGTTCATTATCTGCGGTACTTCTTTTAGGGTAATATAGGTAGTGAAGGTTAGAACTGCTTGTAACCAGAACTGAGAGGAGTCCATAGGATGTCGACAGCCAAACCGAAAGTTTTCATAGCCAGACCCGTTCCCCCTGAGGTCGAGGAATACATTGCCCAGCACTGCACGTATAGCAAATGGGAAGGTGAGAAGCCCCTTACTTCTGAACAGCTGCCCCAGCACATTGCGGATGTGGAAGGCCTGCTGACAGCAGGCGGCAGGATCGATGCAGAGCTGCTGGATCACGCCCCCCATTTGAAAGTTGTTAGTACCATGAGTGTCGGCTATAACAATTTTGATCTTGACGCGATGAAGCAGCGGGGAATCAAGGGTACCAACACACCTGATGTCCTAAATGACACCGTGGCAGACCTCATTATTGCTCTGATGCTATCTGTCGCACGGCGTATCCCCGAAATGGACAAGTACGTACGGGAAGGAAGCTGGAAGCGCGGTGATAATGAAAGCCTGTTCGGGCTGGACATCCATCACAAGACGCTTGGTATCATTGGTATGGGGAGCATAGGCCGAGCAGTTGCACGCAGAGGCAAATTCGGATTCGGAATGAATATTCTGTATCACAACCGCAGCCACAATGAGCAGGCTGAGCAAGAGTTTGATGCCGTCTACGCCTCCATGGAAGAGCTGCTTGGGCAGTCCGACTTTATTGTGCTCATGACTCCACTCACCGAGGAGACCCGTCACATGATCGGGGAGACTGAGTTCTCCAGGATGAAAAAGACAGCGATCTTCATTAACGCTTCACGTGGGCAGACGGTGGATGAGGAAGCGCTGACCCGCGCCCTTCAGAACAAGACGATTTATGGAGCCGGGCTTGATGTATTCGATAAGGAACCCGTCGATCCGGGGAACCCGCTCCTGTCCTTGCCGAATGTGGTCCTCCTCCCCCATATCGGATCAGCTACAGAGAAGACCCGCTCGGACATGGCCATGCGGGCTGCGGAGAATATGGTTAGTGTCCTAAAAGGCGAAACCCCGGCCGGACTTATTAAAGAGCTCTGTGATTAACTATCTGTAGTAGCGCGTGAGATTCATTTGAGTTCTTAACGTATTTGCAGCACAAAGACTCCGTCAATCCGTTGATGACGGAGTCTTTGCCGTATATTCAGAACCTCGTTACTCAAAGTCCACTTTATATTTCTTCTGAGTAGAGGAAGTATGTTTGGTTTCTTCTTTATTCCGTTCCTCTTTGACTTCCTCATTCAAATCCTCAACTGGGATCGAATCGACATTCAGCTCACTTTCGAACTTGTCAAACAAGCTTTCCTGATCGGTCTCATACTGCTCCGGATTATCCATGCCGGAAGGCCCTTGATTTACTTTACCGCGATCCTCCATGCTTCTCACCTCTTATCCTTTGATATCTCCTTTATACCGTAATCTCCGCAAATTTAAACATCGGCAGGAGTACCCTATCCAAGATAACGCACCTCAAAGGTTCAACTTAACGTGCCCACGCAATTGGCATACACACGCTGGAAAAAACAAGCTAATTGTATGAATATTTTTTATCCTTTTCTAATTCTGATATGATCACAATAGGATCATTCACAAAGGAGGCGTATTCGGGTAGTACATAATCAGCGAATCAGACAGCAAATATTTGAGCTGATTGAGGATTTGAATCATCAACAGCTTAACGCCCACCTGATCCCAGGACAATGGAGCATCGCCCAGGTACTTGATCATCTATACCTGATGGAGCGTACGATTGCTCACCAGGTTGGTGTAACCCTGAAGCAGGGGCAGGCCGCTCCACCGAGCGCGAAGTCGCTCCAATCGAGCGCCAAGCTCTATCACTTGACTCTTGACCGAACCCGCCGTATCGAAGCACCTCCTCGCATGGTTCCAACTGAAGAACCAAAGTCCTTCGAACAGTTGAATGATCAGCTTGAACACTCCCGAGCTTTACTCATCCGGGTGCTTAAAGGACAGAGCGACGACCAGCTCACGCAGCTGTCTTTTCCCCATCCGGCATTTGGACTGATGGATCTGAAGCAGTGGGAGGAATTCGTAGGTCTGCATGAACAGCGCCATATGGAGCAAATACGGGAAATCAAACAGGCGCTCATCTCTCATTTTTGAAAGGAAGTACTGCTATGAACTTGAAATGGTCTTTACTCGAACGTCAAATGCAAGAAAACGGGGTACAAACGCTTCTAATTACCGACCCCAAGCATGTCTATTACTTAACCGGATTTCTGAGCAATCCTCATGAACGATTTCTCGCAACTGCAATGACCCTTGGTGAAGAACCTTTCCTGATTGTCCCGGCTCTCGATGAAGAGGCCGCCAGGGCAGCCTCTGATATAGGCCATATTTATACACATACCGATACCGATAATCCTTACCTTGTTCTGAATCAGGCGCTGAAAGGGTCAACTGGAACGATTGCGCTGGAAAAGAATCATCTCTCGGTAGCCCGTTTCGAATCTCTCCAGGAACACCTCACCTTCGCCCGTTACCGGGATATCGGCCCATGGCTTCAGGACATGAGAGTCCGCAAATCCGCAGATGAAATTACCAAGATCAAGCATGCCGTTAGCTTAATCGAGCAAGTGCTGCAGGAAGGCTTGTCCAAAGTGAAGGAAGGGGTTACGGAGAATGAACTCGTAGCCGAAATTGAGTACCAGATCAGAAGACTGGGTGCTGACGGTCCCTCCTTCGACTCCATGGTGCTTTCGGGTGAGAAGACGGCTCTTCCACATGGTGTGCCAGGCACGAGAAAACTGCAGTATGGCGACCTGCTTATGTACGACATTGGCGTATATGCGGATGGCTATGCTTCGGATATCACCCGGACCTTTGCCTTTGGAGAACCTTCCCCAGAGCTCACCCAAATATACAACACAGTACTCGAAGCCAATGAACAGGCCATTCGTTCCATCAAACCGGGCGTATCCTTTGCTTCGATAGATCTTGCAGCGCGCACTGTCATTGATCAGGCTGGTTACGGTAAGTATTTCATGCACCGTCTCGGGCATGGTCTGGGAATTGATGTACATGAATATCCCTCCATTCACGGACAGAACGAAGCTCTTCTGCAAGAAGGCAATGTGTTCACTGTGGAACCAGGGATCTACATAGCGGGACTCGGAGGAGTTCGGATTGAGGATGATATTGTGGTAACAGCGGATGGCGTAGAGGTTCTAACCTCATTTCCTAAGAAACTGACCATCCTGGAATAGGCCAACACACCGCATGCGGACTCCGGCTGCGGCCAACAATGTAAACTATGTCTGTCCCCTATTTGGACAATAAGCATAGGGCAATACACACAAAAGCCCTCATCCGCATAACTGGATGAGGGCTTGCTTCTGTTACTGCCTGGCAGGAAGGAGCGAAGCTTCGTCTTCCTTGTGCCTGAAATTCCGGGCGATATATAAGAATGGAGTACCGACAGCAGTCAGTACGAATTTGGCGATATAAGTCGTGAACAAGATTTCCAACCAGTCGGTTAGACTGTACATGGGGCCAGCAAAAGCAATGGTGCAAAAAATCAACGTGTCTACAAACGAACTAATCATCGTGCTCCCGTTATTCCGTATCCACAGCTGATTCCGTTTCGGATAGAACCTCCGAATCCACGCATATAGACGAACATCCAGAAACTGACTGATGAAGTAAGCCGTCAGACTTCCGATCGCCAGTCTAGGCAGAAGCCCGAAGATAGTCTGCATGGCCGGTTGAGCGATATCACCGGGTTGAGGTTCAAAGACCAGCACCATCTGCATGATGACGGTCGTCATGATCAATGTGAAGAAGCCGAACCAGACCGCTTTGCGCGCTTCCTCGCGTCCAAACTTTTCATTCAGCAGATCGCTTGTCAAGTATAGACTTACATACATCGTGTTCCCGAGTGTCATCACAATACCGAACATATCGATCGTTTTGGCTACCTGAATATTGGCGATGACGGTTGCAACGCCGATCCAGGCATACAGCCCCTTTTTACCAAAAAACTTGTAACACATCAAAAAGAACGTGAAGTTCACAAGAACGAACAACGCGCCCCAGCTAAAATTAAACATGGTCCTCTTCCTTCCTAGTTTTGGTTACGCGGGATGGTTACGAACCGCGGCTGGTCTGAAGGGATTCCTCAGGCACAGCAAGTACTACTCTAACACAGGGCCCTGGAGCATGCCACATATTTTTCCAAAACGAAATTTCGAACTCTAGTCGGCTCCTGGGTTTGTTAAACCCGCAATCTCGTAGATCCGGTTCATATCCAGATGCTCACGCGTAATCGAGGCCAGGCGGTCGAAAGCCTGTTCCTTACGGTCTGCCGCCGAGAAAGTGTCATGAATAGGCATGTAACCCTTGTCCACTCTCACTCCGTTCAGCCAGGCACGGCGCCACACATCATTATCGAACACTCCATGGAGGTACGTTCCCATAACTCGGCCGTCTGCGCTCGACGCGCCTTCCTGCCATTTCTCCTCAGGATCATTGTGGCTGCTGGAAAGTTCGAATAACGGCCTTGGGGCGAAGCCTTCAATCCAGACGGTCTCACCCATATGTATTTCATAACCTTGGATCGGTATGACCCCACAATTCACGTGAAGAGAGACTGGCTGATCTCCAAGCACGGTTCCGGTAACACGAACCGTCTTCTTCTCAGGCAAAAACACGGTCGTCATTGGCAGCCAGTCAAGGCCGGCAGCCTGGCCTGCCCGTCCTGAATCATAAGCGTCAGGGTCCGTCAGCTGTCTGCCCAGCATTTGATAGCCCCCGCATATCCCCACGAGCCTCGTCTTCGGCTGACGCATAGCTGTATGAATTGCCTGATCCAGCCCGTGCCCTCGAAGGTAAGCAAGGTCTCCAAGAGTATCCTTGGTGCCGGGGAGGATAATGACATCAGGTATACCCAGTTCAGCCGCATTGGATACGTAACGCAGGGTAACATCCGCTTCAGCAGCCAGGGTATCAAAATCCGTAAAATTCGAAATCCGCGGGTACCGAATTACGGCGATATCTAACTCGTGGGCGGCTCTTCTGCCGGAATAGCTATCCAGCACAACTGAATCCTCGGCTTCAATATTCAAATCCGGGATATGAGGAAGAACACCAAGAACCGGTATCCCGGTTCTCTCCTCCAGCCAATCCAGCCCAGGCTGAAGGAGGGCGAGATCACCTCGGAACTTATTGATAACAAATCCCTTAACCCGGGCACGTTCCTCGGAAGTCAGCAGTTCGAGAGTACCCACGAGGAAAGCGAACACCCCGCCCCGGTCAATATCAGCAATGAGCAGGACTTGCGCATCCGCCCACCGAGCCAGATTCATATTCACGATATCTCTATCCTTAAGATTAATTTCTGCCGGGCTCCCCGCCCCTTCCATAAGGACAATCTCATAGGAAGAACGGAGGCGTCCAAGCGCCTCCATCACCGTCCGCTTGGCCTCTGGCAGAAAGTCGTTACGGTAAGCTTGCGCACTCATATGTGCAAGCGGCTTGCCATGCACAACGATCTGGGAATGCATATCCCCGGTTGGCTTAATCAGAATGGGATTCATATCGGTGGAGGCCTGAATTCCGCAAGCCTCGGCTTGTACGCCCTGGGCCCTGCCGATCTCCAAACCGTCCTCGGTCACATAGGAGTTCAGCGCCATGTTCTGCGACTTGAACGGAGCTGTGCGGAGACCATCCTGCTTAAAAATACGGCATAACGCCGTGGTAACGATACTTTTCCCCACATCGGAAGCCGTTCCTAGAATCATCAAGACAGCACCTTGGGAGTCTAATTGTCCTTTCATCATCTGGCCTCTTCCTCCCTTCATGCTTAATGAATGATGATCACCAAGATCATCATCAGCAGCACTTCTAACCCTTCATTCAAGGCCCCATAAATATCTCCAGTAAGCCCGCCTAGTCTGCGGCTGATCCTGCTCGCTGCCAGCGAGCCAATTAGCCAAGCTGCTGCTGGCTCAGCTGCATAACAAATCCCAAGTTGAAGCCAGTGTAGTCCTGCTCCATATCCCCATAATACGAGGAGGACCAAGCCTGCACCTGACAATATCAAAGCCCACAGTCCGGCAATCCACGATGAATGATAATTCATCCCGTCAAATTGCCCTGCAAGCCCTTCGGGGCCTCTAGCCGCGGGCCAGCCTGCTATCGCATGAACCATGAACCATCGGCTCCATAGAGGGACGGTGAGAAGGGCCAGCGGGAGCGCCCCTTTTTCCAGAAGTGAGGCAATTAAAGTTACCTTGAGAAGCAGCAGCAGGACGCACGCAATCACTCCCATGGCTCCGACCCGGCTGTCCTTCATAATTTCCAGCATCTTCTCGCGGGATCGGTAGCTGAGTAGACCGTCTGCCGTATCCATTAAGCCGTCCAGATGCAGGCCGCCGGTAAGGTAGATCCAGCCTGTAAGTATGACAACTGAGGCTGGCAGGGGCGGCAGCGCCCAGGCGGAAATGAGGGACAGCAGGCAGGTTACGAGCCCAATAGCCGCTCCAACAAGCGGATAGAATCTCGTGCTCCGCTTAAGCAGTTCAGGTGTAAAGTCCAGCTGCGCTGTTACCGGGAAGCGCGACAGAAATTGAAAAGCGGCCAGGATGGCTTGCCCCCGGCCTCTCATAACTCATACGCCCTGCTCTTCAGCTCCACCGGAATTCCTGCTGTTACAAGAAATACCTGTTCGGAGACCTCAGCCATTCTCCTGTTTAATCTTCCGGCAAGGTCCCTGTACTGACGTCCCAAAGGGTATTCGGGCACAATTCCGCTCCCTACCTCATTCGTGACCAGAACAAGAAGGCCGGAATACGTCTTAACCGCCTCCACAAGCCGCTCAATCTCCCGTTCAACCACCGCCGTAGTATCTGTATCCGGTCCCTCGCCGGCTCCCAGCAGAACATTGGATAGCCACAAGGTGAGGCAGTCCACCAAAATCGCTGGCGTATCCTGACGTGACCCTGCCAACTCCTTAAGAAGCTCCACTAATCGTAGAGGCTCCTCCAATGTGGTCCATGCGTAGCCAGCCTCAGACCGCTGCTGGCGATGCAGAGCTACCCGTTCACGCATCTCCTCATCATAGATTTGAGCTGTAGCGATATACACCGTAGAAGAAGCGTGCTTCATGCACCATCTCTCTGCAAAAGCACTCTTCCCGCTCCTGGCGCCCCCCGTGATCAACACGCTCATCGGAGGCCCTCATCGGCTCCAGAGATACCCGCACTCTCAAAGGTCGCCATCTCAGCCGGAATCCGGCAGGCAGCATCGATCAGATGCAGCGCAAGTACCCCGCCTGTTCCTTCACCAAGACGCATACCCAAATCCAGCATAGGAACAAGTCCGATTTCGCGCAGCAGCAACGCATGTCCCTGCTCTTCAGACACATGGGAAGCAATCATATAGTCACGAGCCTCCGGAGCTATTCGCATAGCGACCAAAGCAGCAGCGGTGGAGATAAAACCATCAATGACCACAGGACACCGGCTAGCAGCAGCTTGGAGAATAACGCCCACCAGCCCCGCGAGCTCGAGCCCTCCTACTTTAGCCAGTACGTCCACAGGATCATCAGCATCAGGTTTGTTCAGTTCAATCGCTCTCTGGACGATAACTGCCTTATGCCTAAGCCGCTCGTCATTCAGTCCGGTTCCGCGGCCCACACTCTCAAGAGGCGTAATCCCTGTTAAAGCGCTCATTATTGCAGAGCTGGCCGTTGTATTGCCGATTCCCATCTCTCCGGTTACGAACAGCGTTGTCCCCTTCGAGACAGCTTCGCTCACAACACCTGCACCTGCCAGGATCGCAGCTTCAGCTTCTTCCCTGCTCATTGCCGGACCGGCAGCCATGTTGGCTGTTCCATATCTGATCTTCCGCTTCAACAAATCAGGGTGATTGATATCCCCATTCACGCCAATATCTACACACAGCACATCAGCCTTAGCCTGTCTCGACAAGACGTTAACCGCTGCCCCGCCATTCAGGAAGTTCAAGACCATCTGCTGCGTAACCTCTGCAGGGAAAGCACTGATCCCTTCCGCACATACCCCATGGTCCCCTGCCATGACAACCACCGCCCGATTCGGGAACGAAGGCAGCGCCTTACCCGTGATCCCTGCCAGACGAGCCGCAAGCTCCTCCAGTCTACCGAGACTTCCAGGTGGCTTCGTCAAACTGTCCAGCCTGCTCTTGGCTTCCTCCATTGCATGATTATCCAGTGCATGAACTTCCCCAATTCGCTCCATTATTGAACTGCCCATCATAAGTGCCCCTTTCGTCTTAGCATAATTTGTGGAACGCCCAGATCCGGGTGTTCGGCAAGCGCCGACTGAACCTCAAATACACGCCTTAAGGTTTCCGGTGTTAAAATATCCTGAGGTGTACCTTCTGCTGCAATACTTCCTTCTTGTAGAACAATCAGGCGGTCGCAGTACATCGATGCCAGATTCAAATCGTGCATAACGGCCACTACAGTCAGGTCCTCGTCCTTCTGCCACTCTGATACAAGCTCCATAAATTGAAGCTGATACCGAATATCGAGATAAGTTGTAGGTTCATCGAGCAGCAGCACCCGTGGCTGCTGGGCCATGACTTTGCCCAAAGCCACCCGCTGCCGCTGACCGCCGCTCAGCTCATCCACGGGACGACCTGCAAGTGAATTCAGATCCAGCTTGGTCATGATCCTATCCAAAACCTGGCTGGCATCTGGAGAATGGTCACGGCCAAGCCAGTCCAGAAATGGGAAGCGTCCCATCTCAATGACATCCTCTACGGGATAAGCTATATTTGGGATTCCGTCCTGCTGAAGCACCGCCAGCTTACGCGCAAGCTCTCTGCGTTTATACGACCCGACCGATCTACCATCTATGTCGACTTCTCCGGCCTCGATTTCCTCTACACCTGAGATGGTATGCAGAAGAGTTGTCTTTCCGCTGCCATTAGGTCCAATAATCCCCAGGAATTGTCCCTGCTCGATCTTAAGATTCAAATTCCGGAGTACTGTCTTCAATCCTATTCGCTTGGTAACTCCTTTTAGTTCAATCATGCTCACATCCTACCACGCTCCTGTCTGCTCTCCCGCTGCTTCTTATTCCGGTATAAAAGAAACGCGAAGAAAGGTGCACCTACAAAAGCCGTTACGATCCCGAGCGGAATCTCGACCTGACCCAGGATTGTTCGTGCAATAAGATCGCTCCACATCAGGAAGATTCCTCCGCAGATGGCGGAGAGAGGGACGATCAGTCTGTAATCAGGCCCGGTGATCAGACGGATCATATGGGGAACTACAAGTCCCACGAATCCGATAACCCCGGCTACAGAGACCGCCGCTGCCGTAAGCAGAGTGGCTACAACCAGCATAACGAGCTTGGTCCGCTCAACATCAAGACCCGAATGAGCAGCCTGCCTCTCACCCAGTGCGAATAAATTCAGCCGGCGTGCCCCGCTCCAGATAATGACCAGGCCTATCACCAAATACGGCAAAAGGATGGCCATATATGACCATCCACGAAGACTCAGGCTTCCCATTGTCCAGAATAAAATTTCATTTATCGTCTTCTTGGACATGGCTGTCAGGAAAGCCACAACCGCTCCAAGAAATGTCTGCATAATTACCCCTGATAGGATCAGGCTTTCTGTCGGGATTTTTCCTCCTTCTTTAGCAAGAGCAAGAACGACCCAGAGTGTAATTACTCCGGTGACAAAAGCTATCATCGGCAGTGTGAAAATACCGATTAAAGAGAACTGCCAACCGAAGAAAATTAGCACAGCCGCACCCACAGAAGACCCGGAGGATACGCCAAGTGTGAAGGGATCCGCAAGCGGATTGCGGAGAACCCCCTGGAAAGCCGCGCCCGCAAGAGCCAGGGATGACCCTACAATCAAGCCAAGCAGCACACGGGGCAGACGGACATTAAGCACAATCTGTTCCGATGCTGTACTCCAGTCAGGTGTAATCCATTCCCCGAGGACAGGAACCCGGTGAAGCAGAATTCGCGCTATCTCACCGATAGGCAGAGAGACAGAACCGGTACCTACACAGATCAGCAGGGTCAGGACCAGCAGAATGAGACTGGCCCCCAAATAACCCGCTAACTTCTTATTCATTTAACAAGGTCCGGATAGATCGCTTTAGCGACTTCAATCAGGCCTTGAGTAACCCGTGGACCCGGACGGCTGAGCAGATTATCGTCAAGTCCCACGATCCGATTGTCTTTAATAGCTGTGATTTTATCCCATCCACTGCGGGCTTTGATGATATCAGCAAGTGTCTTATTGTTCTCATCCACTACACTCTTGGCGTAGAGAATGACATCGGGGTTGGCTTTAATAATGTTCTCTTCATTAATTTGCTGCCAGCCGGTCAAATCGCCAGCCACGTTCACGCCTCCAGAGAGCGAGATCATTTCATCCATGAATTCGCCCTTACCTACGGTATAACCAGGAGAGAATTCAATATAGACTTTCTTCTTCTGTTCGTTCGTTACCGATTTCACCGCATCCGTAACTTGCTGTAGCTCTTTCTTCATTTGATCCGTAACTTTCTTAGCCTCAGTCTGATGATCTGTAATCTGACCATAAGTTTCAATGTCCTGAATAACGGCATCAATCGTCTTCGGATTGAATTGGAACACTTTAATCTTCAGTCCACGCAAAGTCTTGATGGTCTCTGCATCTGTAAGTCCTGCTACAAAGACTACATCCGGCTGCGCTGCAACGATGGTCTCGGCGTTCACCTTCATACCGCCCATTTTCGGCTTGGACTTCGCCGCTGCCGGGTAATCATCAAAGTCCGAAACACCGACAATCTCCTTATCCAGACCGATTGCGAATAAAGCCTCTGTCTCGGATGGAGCCAGAGATACGATTTTGGTAGGAGCTTTGTCAAAAGTAACTTCTTCTCCTGTTGCATCTTTCAGTTTGAGCGGAAAGGTTGTGTGGAGCGCAGCCTGCTCAGGAGCCTTCGCTTCCTGCTTCGCCGGTTCGGAGGCTGGAGTTCCTTCCTTCTTCTCTGCATTTCCACATCCCGCAGTTACTGCCAGCATAAGCGCTAACAGCCATACAGCCCAGATTTTGTTCAATTTCATTGTGTTTCTCTCCCCTTCTTGTTTATGTTGCTAGATGAATTGAACTAAAGACAGCGTGATGGATTACCCGGAACAACAATCGGTTGCCTTGATCAGTTGTTATTTCTTTAGTTCATTCCAATAGGTATCACCTTAACTTAATCTGCGAATTCGATCATTTCCGTGTCACAAAAAAGAAAAGACCTGATCCCTATGGATCAGGTCTACGTCTACGAAAGCATGTCCGGTGAACCCGTATCTCTACAAGACGAGAGGTACAGCCGTACAATTCATTTCCGGCAGAACGTTGTCCCTTCCTCGGAGGACCGTTACGAAATCATAAGGCAGGTCTCCTGACTTCCGGGTTGAATGACGATAGCCCGCCTTCCCATACTTATCAAGTACAGTGGCTGTTGATTGGGCTCGTCCCCGGTATACAGTGGCGGGACCGTGCCGGATTTGCACCGGCTTCCCTATTAACCTTGGTCTCATGGCTCTGCCATCATACAAGGACCTTATGAATATTATGTATTCGCTTATTCAAGGTGAGTCTACTCTACTGGATTATAGGTGAAATCGTCCCGCCATACAACCAGAAATTCCTACAATTTATGCATATGTTGGGAATGAAGGCTAGAGGGTTAGATGTCTGAGTCATGAAGACACAGCCACCCCCGTCGGCGAGAATTGTCCACGAGTTCCGAGACTTAGTGCCGCTTATTGTGGAGCCTGGGGTGCTTACTACAAGGGCCAGTGCTGCTCTATAAGAAGGCTAGTACTGTGCGATGGCTAATGCTTTTCATTGCCAGATCTAGTGCTGCTCACCTGAACCGGGATCCTCAGCAGGCTGCCTGTCCCGGCTTGATAGTCCCGAAAACTGGTGTCTGGCAGCAGAAGTGCTCTTAACAGTCGAACCACTCCGCCATGGGTCAGAATTAGAATCCGCGGTGGATTAGAGGAGGGCGTATTCCTTGCATCATTAGCTTGCCCCACAGAGTTCAGACTTTCGGACATGGCCTCCGCGCAAAATTGGGATACTCTGCTGCTGAAATGATCCCAGGTTTCTCCTCCCGGCGGAGTAATCTTTTCAGGATGATCAATCCACTCCCTGTAGAATGGATTGTCTTTCAGCATGTCATAGGTCTTCCCTTCCCATTCGCCAAAATCCATTTCTCTAAGCCTTTGATCATATCTGGCCTTAGCCATCAGATCCGGCCGAACCCGCTTTAAAGTCTCCGTGCATCGCCGCAGATCACTGCTGTAAACAGCGCAGAACTCCAGTCCATGCAGCTGCGTTGCCAGCTGGCTGAGAAGAGCATCTTCGCCTGGCAGCAGCGCAAGATCCGTATGACCGAGATAGCGCCGCTCCGCATTCCACTCCGTACGTCCATGGCGTACAATGATCCATTCCACGGTTAAATCCACAGCAGACTGCCTCCCCGCCATAGAAGAATAGCCACCCCAAGAAGTACGCAAATATTAGACACCCACATGAGCATCGCAGCCGTCTTGGGAATATCATCAGGAACCAGCTCCCGGGTCTTGTCCCCCATATATGCCCGGAAGGAAGCAACCCCATGATACACATTCTCTCCGCCAAGACGGATACCCAGCGCCCCTGCCACCGCAGACTCTGGATAACCGCTATTTGGGCTTGGATGCGAAGCAGCATCTCTCCGAACCGTCCGGTAAGCGTGTCCGGCCTGAAGGCCCATCCCCTTCGAGACGACAATCAGCATCAGGGCAGTCAGCCTTGCCGGGATGTAATTCGCCACATCATCAAGGCGGGCCGAAGCCCAGCCAAGGTTCAGATACTTCTCGTTCTTATAACCAACCATGGAATCAAGAGTATTCACCGCGCGGTAAGCCATCGCTAGCGGTGCACCGCCGATGATGGCATAGAACAGCGGCGAGATAACACCGTCCACAATATTCTCGGCCACCGTCTCCACAGCTCCCCGGGCAATCTCGGATGATTCAAGATGCCCGGTATCACGGCCTACAATCATGCCAAGCGATCGACGTGCTGCTGGAAGATCTCCCTGCCTTAGGCAGTGATACACCTCCATGCCCGCGTCTTTCAGGCCCTTCGCGGCTACCGTGGTCGCGATCAGCCAGATTTCCGCGGCAGCAGCAAGCCAGGGACTGATCCGGGCAAGCAGCCAGATCAGTCCCCAGGTAAGGGCGAAGGCGCCACCCGCCACGAGCAGCGGCAGCAGCAAGCCGGCTGCCTTAAGCCGGCGCTCAGGCACCCGGCGGCGGATCCCCGCCTCGATCCGCGTAATCGCACGGCCCATCCCTACGACGGGATGGGGAATGGCCCGCGGATCGCCAATCAGCCGGTCGACCAAATAGGCGGCCGGCAGGACCCACCAGGCGATCACCGGCGGACTCCGGCGGCGGCGAGCGCCTCCTGCACCGCGCTGTAGACGAGGCGGCCAATCCGGCCGCCGATGTGGGTCGCGGTGCCAGCGTACGGGTGCAGCAGCCCGTACGCCGGGTTCTGGCTGACGCCGATCATGACGGCGTCGGTGGTCGTGCCGGTGGCCTGCAGGCCATTCTCGGCATCGACAATGCCCAGATCGGCGAGGGCAGCTGCCTTCGCCTCCGTAGCGGTGATGATCGCATTAACCATCGCGGCCGGAGTCATCCGGCCGTCCACCGCGATCATCAAATTGATCGTTCCCGGGACATAGTCTGCCGGGAACGTCGTACGCGCGGTGCCCGCGCGGGCCCCGTTGGATACGCCCGCCGTGGCGCAGATGAATACGGAGGCCTCGTCGTTCTGCTCCTCCGCCACCGCTGCATGTTCAAGCCGGACGGCTGTCAATAATCCAGCCGTCCCTTCCAGCGGATATTCCCACCGCTGGAGCAGATCCCGGATATCTCGCTCTGGATCATCGCATCGATAGAAGCGATCGACATAAATGTTGACCATCCTTTGCAGGCGAACCATCCCGCCTCCATAGACAGCACTACCCAGGGCCTCAACCGGGCCCGGCAGACTCATGGAAATATGTCTTTCACCCCGGATAAGCCGGAGCCCTGGATAAGCCTCCGAGATATACTCACCGCGAGGGCCATCTCCTTCACTTCCTGTATGTATGAACGGTGTACTCATCTCTTTTTCCCTCTCCTTATCACTAATCCACTTTTGCCCGGGAATTTGACGAAGACTTTAGCTGACAGCTGGTCTCTTCCTCTATACCTTGTAATCACATTCTAGCCTTCGTCATTCTCAGGACTATAGCTCATCTTCCCTTTAATCTACCTTTACAGGTGAAGATAACTTGCTGAATGCGAGAACACCCCATCCCGACGGGAGTCTCTCACTACTGCTACTACTTCTGCTTCTTCGGCTTCTTCGGCTTCTACTTCTACGGCTTCTCATTACCTAGTACAGCCTGCATTTCACAAAGCAGCCTGCCGTTGTCCGTCTCATTCTTAACTGCCACCCGGATATCCCTTTCTTCGAGTCCCGGATACATCGCGCAGCTGCGGATGAGAATCCCGCGCTTCCCCAGTTCGCTTTGCATCCGGCTGGCTGTCCAGCCTTCAGGCAGTCTTACAAGCAGGAAATTCGCTTCGCCCGCCCAGGTTCTGCATCCAAGATGCCCCATACCCTCACGCATACGTCTGCGTTCTTCAGTAATCAATGAGATTGTAGCTGCTTCATACGCAGGCGGACTTGCCAGACACACCTGGCCGGCTAGAAGAGCGAGCTGATTCACACTCCAGGTCACCTGTTTGTTCGTCATGGCACGAATAATATCCGGATGAGCAATACCGTAACCAAGCCGAAGCCCTGGGATTGCATAAAATTTCGTCATGGATCTGACCAGAATAAGTCTGGGAAATAAGCTGATATCACTTACCAGAGAGTGTCTGGATTCAGGCATAATGAAATCGATAAAGGCTTCATCCAGAACAAGATAAGTGCCTTCCCTTTCGGCGATATGGGCGTATTGTCTCAATATTTCCGAACGGTACTGCACTCCATTTGGATTGTTCGGCTGTCCGAGGAAGACCAGATCGGATTTCCTGATCAGCTGCTCCATGTCCTCCGGGTCTGCATGAAAATCATGATCGTCCTTCCCTCTTACCGAGATGACTTTCGAGCCAAACTGTTCAGCCAAAGCCGCATATTCCGAGAAGCAGGGTTCCACAATTCCTACAGTCTCCGGCTTCAGTGCAAGCAGGATCAGTGCCATGGTCTCCGCTGCGCCATTACCAATAGAGATCCATGCTTCATCCAGTCCGAGCTTCTGTGCCAGCATCCGCTTGAATTGTCGGTGCCCCGGATCGGGGTACCTGGTAATCGAGGATAGTCCCTCAGTCAGGCTGTCCACCAGCCCTGGCGGCGGGCCCAGCGGATTGATGTTGCTGCTGAAGTCTATGAAATCCCCGGCTCTTCTTCCGTAAGTGCTTGCGGCCGTCTCCAAATCTCCACCGTGTCCGTATACTTCCAGCATAAGAATACCTTCCTTTTTCTTCTAGGCTTTAGTTGTACCCATTATGACGCCAGCATACTTTTCACGTCAATAAAGTGCCAAATTTCTTTGGTTTCCCCGAATAATTGCGCTACAATAAGAAAGTAACTGACATAGCATAGATTAGATACGGAGGACAAGAGAGCGATGCTATTTATCGATAATCAGGGCATCACAGATGCCGCCATTAATCTCGCCATAGAGGAGTATGCGCTTAAGCATCTTCCGGCGGATGAAACCTACTTACTCTTTTACATTAATGCTCCGTCTGTCATTATTGGCAAGCATCAGAACACCATTGAAGAGATCAATGCGGAGTATATCAAGGATAACGGCGTCAAGGTTGTCCGGCGTCTATCCGGCGGAGGAGCCGTGTATCACGATCTGGGGAACCTCAATTTCAGCTTTATTACGAAGGATGATGGTCAATCCTTTCACAATTTCCGCAAATTCACCCAGCCTGTAGTTGAAGCTCTTCAGCAGCTTGGGGTAAACGCTGAACTAACCGGTCGTAACGATCTTCAAGTTGGGGAACAGAAAGTCTCCGGCAATGCCCAATTCTCTACACGGGGACGCATGTTCAGCCATGGGACACTCATGTTTGATCTGAACCTCGATAACGTGCAGGCCTCCCTCCACGCCAACCCCGAGAAATTCAAGTCCAAGAGTACCAAATCTGTACGCAGCCGGGTAGCTAATATCTCCGACTTCCTGGATAAGAAGATCACAATCGAAGAATTCCGCTCGGAGCTGCTTCGGCACATCTTCGGTATGGAAGTGGACGAGGTTCCTCAGTATGTGCTGACAGAAGAAGACTGGAACAAGATTCATGAAATTTCCAAGGAACGCTATCAGAACTGGGAATGGAACTACGGACTGTCCCCAGAGAGCAATGTGAAGCATACGAAGAAATTCCCGGTAGGTATTATCGATCTTCGGATGGACATTAAGGACGGCCGGATTGCAGAGATCAAGATTTATGGTGATTTCTTCGGTGTGGGCGATGTCGCTGACATTGAAGATAAGCTGCGGGGACTCCGTTATGAGGAGAACGAGGTTGCGAGTGTTCTGGCGGATACCGACGTGAAGCACTATTTCGGCAATATTGAACTAAGCGACTTCATAGGACTCGTGTTCCTTGAAGAGTAGGCATACCGGTTAATGTTTAACCGTTCCAGGCTTGCAGATTTTAGTCTTCTGATCGTTGCCATGATGTGGGGCTGTACCTTCCTGATGATCCAGTCCGCAGTCCAAGCACTTCCCCCGCTGGCTTTCAATGCGGTTCGTTTTATCGGAGCTTCACTGCTTCTAGCCCTGATTATTACTCTATTCTACTTGAAAGAGTGGAGACAATTATCGGTCAAAATGCTGCTGCATGGTTCACTGCTGGGCGTATTTCTGTTTGGTGGGTATGCCTTTCAGACCATTGGCTTGCTGTACACCACAACTTCCAATGCTGGATTCATTACAGGCCTGTCGGTCGTTATGGTTCCCATACTCGCAGCTGTGCTGCTGCGGCATAAGTTATCCAGAATTAGTCTCGCCAGTGCACTACTGGCTGCTTTTGGTCTATATTTACTAACCTTCTCGGGAGGCAGCTTCATTCCTAACCGGGGAGATGGCCTGATTCTACTGTGTGCATTTGCTTTTGCGCTTCATATTGGCTTCACCGGGATCTACGCTCCCAGGTATCCGGCTCTGCCTCTTGCTGCCATTCAACTTGCGGTTACCGGCCTGCTAAGTCTTGCGGCTTCCCTGATGACAGAGAACCTGGGGGCTATGAGCCATCTGAGAGATACTGTTATGCGCCCGGAGGTGCTGGTTGCCCTTCTTGTCTCGATCGGCCCGACCAGTGCTTTCGCATTTTGGATTCAGACGGTAAGCCAGCAGCACACCACCCCAACACGGGTTGCTGTCATATTCGCCATGGAGCCTGTATTCGCAGCTCTAACCGGAGTATTATTCGCTGGTGAGCATTTGGGGTGGCCAGCCCTGATCGGCTGTGTCTGCATTCTGACAGGTATGATTGCGGCAGAGCTGCAGCCGGCAGCTTCTGTAGAAGCTGTGCCTGGTACTACATCTGGCAGCCAAGATAATAAAGAAATCAGCGCCTGACTCACAGCGCGATACCAAGGAGAGAAACCTAATGTCAAAATATAAATTAATCGCCATCGATATCGATGATACCCTCATTAATGATGACAAGGAAGTGACCCCAGGAACCCAGCAAGCTTTGGAAGATGCTGTAGCTGCTGGTGTAGTTGTGACCCTGGCAACCGGCCGGGCTTATGCCTCGGCTCACAAAATTGCCCGTCAAACCGGACTCAACGTTCCTATTATTACGTATCAGGGCGCTTTAGTGAAGAACCTGCTTGACGAGAAGGTCTTGTATGAACGCTACATGCCTGTAGACGCGGCCCGCAAGCTGTTCCAATACTGTATTGAACACAATTTGCATCTGCAGACTTACATTGACGATAAGCTTTATTCCCGTGAAGAGAATCAGAAGCTGATCGATTATGGTAAATTGAATAATACCCAGTACTATATCGAGCCTGATTTTGAGAAGCTAATCTCCCAGCCAACACCGAAAATGCTCATTATCGATGAGCCTGATTATCTCGACGAGCTGATCCCGATTTTCCGCGAACTGCTCGGAGATGGCGTGCATATTACGAAATCCAAGCCTTACTTCCTTGAATTCATGCATAAAGAAGGGACCAAGGGAGCTGCCCTGACTTTCCTTGCGGATCATTTCGGATGTGATCTGTCTGAGACTATCGCTATCGGTGACTCCTGGAACGACCATGAAATGCTTGAAGCCGCAGGTCTTGGTGTAGCCATGGGCAATGCCATTGCCCCGCTCAAAGAGCTTGCAGATTATGTAACAGCCAGCAATAATGACGATGGGGTTAAAGAGGTTATCGAGAAGTTTGTTCTTGCCCAGGAATAAGGCATTGTGGGGAAGATACCATGCATTATTCAGCAATAATTGATTATTACAAGACGGAACTTAAGCGCTATTCACTCGAACAATTACGGCATATATCTGAGAAAGGTGTTTGGTCTCTAGGGCAGATGTATGACCATATGATCGCGACCGCGCTTGATTATCTGGACCAAGTGCAGCGATGTGCGTCAGCAAGTGAAGAACATCATGAGGGCAAGACAGAAGTCGGCAAAAAGGTGTTCAATAATCACTCATTCCCGCCAGTAAAAATCAAATTACCAGACGGACCAGCGAACAATCCAAACAATGAGCGAACAGTCGATGACCTTTTGCAAGGACTTAGCTTTGTGCTCGAGAGGATGTCCCAATGGGAGTTGGAGATCAGTACGATAAACCCTAATTACAAGGTCAATCATGAAGGTTTTGGTTGGCTGAGTGCAAAGGAGTGGTTCGAAATGGTCGATATGCATTTTCGCCATCACCTGCGTCAGAAAGACGAGTTGGAGCAAAGGATCGGTTTGTGCTAGGCAATTGTTTTATCAACAAATACTCACGTTTCCAATTCGCATTTTTGTCGAAGATGTGGACGGAGTTTGTAGTGAACTGAAAGCAAGGGGCCTCGCACTTCTTGGCAGTCCAATCAACTGGCCTTGGGGAGTGCGCACGATAACCTTTTCTGACCCGGCCGGATATATACGGGAGATTGCGCAGCAACTTTCTCAGTCATAACGCAACCTGTCTCTGAACGCTTTATTGCAGTAGCTCAAAATGGATTTTATTGCGCTCACGTAAGCTTTTGGGCTGAAATCAACATTAAGATTTAACAGAACCTAAATTCAGAAAAAAATGGCTGCCCTACCTCTCAAGTAGGACAGCCATTTCTGTCTGTGCGAGTGTCACATGGTCCGGCAGCTCATAATCCCGGGCCAGGTCGATGTCATGCGACATATGCGTAAATACAGCCCGCCCCGGCTTCAATATGGACAGCAGATCTAATGCTTCCGTCATATCATACACTGAACGGGTATGAAAAGGGGCCTCCTCTTTGTAGAAGCTTGTCCCCAGTACGAGTAAGTCCAGGCCGTGCATCAAGATTTGATCCTCCGGCGGGAGTGCTATAGCATCCGAGCAGTAGGCCCATACATATCCCTGCTTCTCCATTCTATATGCATAGGAGTATCCGTTCTTGCCATGGAACACCTTCCAGCCTTGAATTCTCCAACCAGCCAACGTAATTCCTTCATCAATCTCATGGAAATCGACATGTCCTCCGAGCCATGGGTACTGCCTCAAGATAAGCTCGATCACCTCGCGGGGCGCATACAGCTGTCCTCTGCATTCCAGCCACCTGCATGCATCCGTCCACTCAGGCAGACCCCCAATATGGTCAAAGTGAGCATGGGTTACTACAATATGCCTGATAAAGTGCAGCTTACGCTGCTCCATCTGGACGCGCCAGTCAGGGCCGCAGTCAATCAGAAAAGACTCCTCACCGGCATCCACCAGAACGCTAGATCGATAACGCCTGTTCACGCCCATGGTCCTTGCCTCTTCACAAACTGCACAATCGCAGTATACCCGGGGCACTCCCATCGCGTCCCCGGTTCCCCAGAACCTAAGCTGATCTCCCACAGCCATCATTCCTCCTAGACTCATCTCTAACCTTGTAATTACCGCTTGCTTCACTGCTCACGCTCTTATATTAAGCCACTAATATTATAGTCTACCCGGAAGAGCCCAACAAGAATGCTCTTAAACATAGCAAATCAGCGTCTTCAAAGGCAATGAGCGCAAAACACACATACCTATCGGACCAGGTGATTAAACACTCGACAAGGTTGCCCCCACCCCTGCCGTGCCATAGGATACCGGCCCACCAATAGAGGAGTGGCCTTGTTGTATAAATTTGACCTCTACTCTAAATGAGCAGGGGCGGCCTGAGCCCCAGATCTCCTGGTTGCACACGCGCATGAAGAAGGCGCCCCGAATTTCATCGAGGCGCCTTCTTCTATGAGGCAATGCCATCTATGCTTATGATTTATTACAACAATTCAAGCATCGTTTTGATTTTCGAGTTGAGCTTCAATGTGTTGAGGATAAGCTGCAGCGCTTCTGCCCTTTCAGCAGTGTCGTGCGGTTTCAAATTTCCATCGCCGCTGCCCTTAATAATTCCCGCTTCAGCGGCTAATTGAATCGGATCCGTTACAAGCTCATTCGAGCTTTGAGCTGCTCCTTGAAGGTTAACAATCCTTGACAAGATCACAACCATCTCTTCGCGGGTAATGGCACTATTCGGCTTAAAAGTTCCGTCTCCATTACCGCTAATGATGCCTGCTTGCGCAAAGTTCATGATCGCATCCTGTGCCCAATATCCCTTTGCATCTTTCAAGGCAACCTGCTTCGTTCCCCCAACGTCAAAAATGCGGGAAAGGATGGCGACGAACTCACCCTGGGACATGTTTTGGTTCGGTCTAAAAGTCTTATCCTCGTAGCCTTTAATAATGTTCAGCTTCGTAAAGATATCGATTGTCTGTTCTGCCCAATGATTCTTGATATCGACTGGTGTGAAGCCAGAGTTCTGATGTTTAAGAGCTTCGCTCACTTTGTTCTCCATGGACAAGACAACATCCGAACCGCGTTTAAATACATCTTTCTTGAAAACCTCGACATCCGGTGCCGGAGTTGGCACTGGCTCCGGTAATGGAGTTGGCTTCGGTGTTGGCGCTGGTGTTGGTGTTGGCGTCGGTACTGGGTCCGGTGTTGGCACTGGTGTTGGCACTGGTGTCGGTGTTGGCGTCGGTACTGGGTCCGGTGTTGGCACTGGTGTTGGCACTGGTGTCGGTGTTGGCGTGGTTGCCTCACCTACTACATGGATATACGGCTCGGAAGTTGTACTCGATCCAAACAACGCATCTCCGCTGTATTCAGCGGTCAGAGGATGATTTCCCACCGTAAGATCACTTGCGGAATAATTTACAAATGTATATCCATTCGAAATCCCCAGTGGCTCTACCGTAAGCTCGGCCAGTTTGGTTGAACCATCCTTAATAATAACCGTCCCATGCACATCGCCAGAAGTACTCGGGTTTGATGCAATCTTCACCTGGATCTGTACCTTTTGGCCTGCTTTGGACGGGTTTGGTGAACTTGATACAGTGGTTACTGTAGGTCTAAGCTGCGAAGGATTGTTGATTACTACATTGTCGGTGACCTGCTGTACTACCGCTGTCGATGTACTGATATCGTATTTCGGATCTCCGCCATAAATGGCTGTAATCGTGTGATCGCCGACACCCAAGCTGCTCGTAGTGTAGCTGGCTACACCTGAGTTATCCAGCGCTACCTCATTAAGCAGATTATCCCCGTCTTTAAAATGCACACTTCCTGTCGGGATTCCACCCTCATCCGTCCCTGCCACGGTAGCGGAAAAAGTAACCTGCTGGTATTCCTTCGACGGATTTATGGAGCTAGTCAGTGTAGTAGTGCTGTTCAGCAGTTCATGCGGGTTGTATTTCATTAATGATAATTTAGCATTTTGTGTATAATCCGAGAAGGCAACAAACGGAGTTCCATTGCCATCAACCGCTATTGAAGTAACTTCAGCTTCGGCTGGAGTTAAGCCCGCTTTGCCGACTGTCTCCCATACTGTACCATTAAATTTCATAACTGTTGCTTTTGAGCCGTTTGCTACATCGGTATAGCCTGCATAAGGAATATCACCATGAAATACAAAAGATAACGAGGCTGTTCCGCCTGCGCTGAACCCGGCTTGCCCTACGCCTTCCCAACCTGTTCCATTGAATTTCATAAGGGTTGCCTTTCCATAGCCCCTCTCGTCGGCATAGGCTCCATCCGCGAACATGACATAGGGTGTACCCTCTTTGATACGAAGAATAACGGCACCTTTATTCCCTGCACCGGCGGTACCTGCGGTGAACCCTGGATTCCCAACCGGCTCCCAATACTCTCCGTTGTACTTCATGACTGTTAATTTGCCATCATGCACTTGATCAGAGTAGGCCACATACGGAGTTCCATGATCAACGGCGATTGAAGGGACGCTTATTAATCCCTCCGAGAAACCGCCATTGCCCACATCAACCCAGCTGCCATCTTCAAGCTTCTTTACAGTGGCTTTACCTCCCCTGGAGTTATCATAGTCGCTGTAAAAAATATACGGAATACCCTTATCAACCGCTAACTGCGCATAATTTCCGTCAAACGCAGGTCCCACGTTATCCCATGTACTTCCATTAAACTTCTTAACTACCTTTTTGCCTAAATTAATCTGATCTATATATATAACGTATGGCGTGCCCTGGTCCATAACCATTCTTATCCGAGAAGAACGATTGGCTGTAATCGGATTACTGCCTAGCTGCGTCCATGTCCCCTCTACAAGCTTTGCTACCGTAACAAAGCCTGTACTTCCATTATCAAAAGCAACGTACGGTATACCATTCGGTGTAGTGCTGGACCCGCCGCCCGATGGACCGTCGTCCAAATTTAATATTTCGTCAACTGACACTGTATTGTCAGCTGGCACGGTATCATCAATTACTAACGTTATATAATCAGCCAAGTCTGTTGTGCTGGACCCAACCTTTTCCCAACCTGTACCCGCAATAGCCGCATTAGCTTGCTGTGGATAGGCAACTGTGAATAATAATGTCAAAGATAGAAAAACAATAGAAAATGACTTCATTACACTTTTCATATAATCCTCCTGCTTGTGTGTTTCTTGCTGCGTTCTTGTTGTACGCGGCTGCACCTACAATGGTCCTGTTAAGAAAGATAGTTATGTCCTCATGCCATAAATTCTCCTTTTGTAAATAGATATAGAAATAGATATTCGTTCTGCTGCTTTTATTTTATCGTCACTTTAGTGATAAATTGTTAGATACTAAGATATCTAACGAGCAAGAGCTAAGCTGCATTATTTGAAGAACAGCAAAAAAAACCGAAGAAATGATCTTCGGTCTTGTACTCTGATTATAATAGACGGCTAAATAATTACAGTCAGTGGATCAACCTTGAACCGGTTCTCGGCCATCCAGCTTCCCGTTTCATTGTAGAGATAAGCCCGGTGGACCAGAACTTGAACCTGCTGTCCTACATGAAGATTCTCCTTCTCCAGTGAACGGTACGTTGTTAACGTATAACCGCCTACCTCAACTTCAACCAGCCACTGGCTGCCGCGGAAATGCAAGTGCTTCACGACCCCGCTATCCGTTGCTGATAGCACCTGGAACTCATGCTTTGTCCCTACTTCAATATACTCCGGACGAATCAATGCCTTGGTATCACCGCTCTTGCTCGCTTCATCAAAGCCCTTCAGGTTGGCCGCATTGTCTACCAGGGTAGACTCACCAATGAACTGAGCTACAAAAGGCGTCGAAGGATCTTTATAAATATCCCAAGGTGTTCCTTTCTGCTCTAATTGGCCCTGGCTGATAATCATAATTTCATCTGCGACTTCTATAGCCTCGTCCTGATCGTGAGTGACAAAGATTGAGGTAATTCCCACGCGCTCAATAAGCTCACGGAGCCAAGAACGAAGCTCCTGCCGAATCTTGGCATCGATGGCTGCGAAGGGTTCATCCAGGAGAAGAAGCTGCGGCTCTGGTGCAAGCGCACGGGCAAATGCTACACGCTGCCGTTGTCCGCCAGACAGCTGATGCGGGTACCGATGCTCGAATCCCTTCAGACCCGTCAGCTCGACTAGTTCCATAACCCGGGCCCGGATGCTATCCTTAGGCGCTTTCTTCACCTTCAACCCGAAGGCTATATTATCAAATACAGTCATATGCTTAAATAAAGCGTAGCTCTGGAATACGAATCCAATTCCGCGCTCCTGAGGTGTTAAATGGTTCACCCGCTGTCCGTGAAATAGAATTTCACCGGAATCCGGACTCTCCAGACCTGCGAGCATCCGCAGAATCGAGGTCTTCCCGCCACCGCTGGGACCAAGCAGACCAATCAATTGGCCCTTCTGAATGCCAAAGCTGACATCTTTAACTGCATGGAAAGAACCAAAATGCTTATCCAAATTTTTAACTTCTACGTGCATATCCACTCACGTCCCTTCATCACATCAAACGGCAGGCTTCTCTTATATATCATTGTCCGGTATAGTCGATCACTGATCGAACCGAATTCTCATCAAAATACTAGGTATTAATACTTATCACTTACTTTACCAAATACCCACTTCCATCGTCAATTGTTTCGTATCACTTTTCGAGATCTTTTCTAAAGATAGATATATTAGTTTATTTCTGTAATGTAAAATCTTCCTAAAATATGTTTAAGACAGACAGCTTTTTGTTAATAATAGAAAGGGAAAGTTACCTTGGCCTCTTGTAAATATATTTTTCTCCAAATCTATTGATCCAGTATTGGCCATATAGTAAGATATAACTAGAACTTTCTACCTATACTACCTACAAGGAATGATGAATATGGAACTATTAACAGGCAATTGTCCTAATTGTGGGTCTGTATATAAAAAAAATCCCAGGAACTTATGTACCAGATGCAGTGCCAAACTAGATTCTGAGCTTACCCAGTGTCTTGACCTGCTTTGGAGATCTCCACATACATCTACAGACGAGCTAAGCCTGGCTACTAATATAAAAAAGTCTGTTATCATTCAGTTTATTAAGGAAGGACGATTGCCGAAGAACTGCAAGAATCTCACTTACCCTTGTGAATGCTGCGGAACTTCGATTCGTCATAATCGTCTGTGTCTCGGCTGCTCGGTCTCATTTAGTGAGGTTGCAGAACAATTGAGCCCTAAATTTGTAATAACCCAAGGAAAAGGCTTTATGATAAACCGGAGACTAAATGAACAAACATAATACTTCAAAGGAAGAAGCCTCCCCGGCTTCTTTTTTAATCTCATGTTAGAAGAAAGGCAGGTATTCATATGCTAAATACACTTGAGCTCTCTACCACTAAAAGAGATGAGATGCGTGACATTACTAGAGACGTTAGCAGCATTGTCACCCGGAGCGGAGTCTTAGAAGGATTAGCCGTTATCTACTGCCCACATACCACAGCCGGGATCGCCATCAATGAGAACGCGGACCCTGATGTGAGACATGATGTACTTATGCGGCTTAACGAAGTCTATCCTTGGGAACATCCCCAATACCTGCATGCAGAAGGGAACACCGCCTCTCATTTGAAGTCGATTACCGCAGGTCCTTCCCAGACTGTAATCATTCATGAAGGACGGCTTCTCCTTGGACGGTGGCAGGGTATTTATTTCTGCGAATTTGATGGACCGAGGCAAAGACAGTATTTCGTAAAAATTTACGCAGGATGACAGGCAGCCCAGTTCCGCATGGCGGACCGGGCTGTAAATCTGATGACAGTAAATTCACATCAGCATATTAACGTTATGAAGAGTTACAGCTACAGCGGTGTACTCTATTAAAGTAGCATAGTAAAAATAAATACGTCTCTCGACGCGGAAATTAGAGGCTATGACTCAGCATTTTGACATGGGCAATGGCAGCAGGATGAATCTCTTCAAAAGTAAGATGATCCTGTATATAGAATGAAATGAATCCATGCAGACCCAAAAACATGCTAAGAGGAACCGACGTATTTTGAGCCAAAGGATGGTCTTCTTCCTTCATGTATTTCTTTACAATGGATGAGAACAAGTCAAAGCACTTGGATTGCTCTGCGCGGCAATATGACAGAATTTCTTCATCGCGAAGCATGAACATTATCTCATATTGGTGCGGATGATCCATTCCAAATTTGATAAATTCCAGCATAAGCTGCTCCACCTTGGTCAATCCCTCTACTGAGGGGCTGCTAATGACCTGACGAAACAACAGGTCTACATGATTGAAGTCCTGTACGACGATTGCATAGAATAATTCAGCCTTCTCTTTAAAATGATAATAGAGCGATCCGTGGCTGTAACCTAGATGCTGCCCAATACTTCTCATCGATATCGCACGATACCCTTTTGTTATGAACAGATGCCTGGCGGCATCCATGATTCTGTCCCTAGACAACTCCTGTTCCACTGCTCTTCTTGCCATTCGCATTATTCCCCTTCGATAAAGTAAATCCTCTCACCTTCTGTAATTACGGATTGTCCTTGTGTTAAATCGATCATCCAGGCAGTAAAGATATCTGCCTCCTGATCCTCAGGCAGACATAATAAAGTAACTTTATCTGCAAATGAAGACTGACCCGTACGTACGCCTCGTGTTCTAAGTTCGTTCTCAATCTTGCCGAGCCAAGTATAATCAACTTCGACATAAATTTGCCGATGTAGGACAAGGGTGATAGCTCCCCCAGCTTCTATGGCTGCAACGGCTCCATCTGTATAAGCTCGAATAAGGCCTCCAGCACCCAGCATAATTCCGCCAAAGTAACGGGTAACTACAATAGCCACATTCTTGAGCCCTTGGCTCCGAATGACTTCTAGAATAGGTTTGCCGGCTGTGCCGCTCGGTTCCCCATCATCAGACTGCTTCTGGATTTCGTCACGCTCACCAATCATGTAGGCAAAGCAGTTGTGCGCGGCATTCCAGTGCTCTTTCTTAACCTGCTCAATAAAGGCTATCGCTTCGGATTCCGTTTGGGCCGGCATGATGTGACCAATAAATCTGGACTTCTTGATAACGATTTCTTTGCTGCCGGGTTCTCGGACCGTTTTGTATCTCTCTAGCATAACGTACTACCTTTCAGACGTATGATGATGTGCCAAGAGCAGTCCGGCCGGCTTGTGGCGAACTGCTCTTTGTGCACATATATCCCTTGTTCCTATTTAAAGAGTAACTCAGATACTATTCGGAAAGTCTTGCTTCAAGCTCAGCTTTCTCTTTCTCATACCCAGGTTTGCCAAGAAGGGCGAACATGTTCTTCTTGTAGGCTTCCACACCTGGTTGGTCAAATGGATTCACTCCGAGCAGATAACCGCTAATACCGCAGGCCTTCTCGAAGAAATACACTAGATAACCAAAGGAATATGGAGAGAAATCAGGAACGTTAACAATCAGGTTAGGTACCTGGCCATCCGTATGTGCAAGCAAGGTTCCTTGGAAAGCCTTCTTATTCACGAAGTCCAGGGTCTTACCTGTCAGGAAGTTAAGACCATCCAGATCATCCGGATCAGATTCGATCGTAATATGATGATCCACATCTGTCACCTGAATAACCGTCTCAAAGATGTTCCGGTTGCCCTCTTGAATAAACTGACCCATGGAGTGAAGATCAGTTGAGAAGTCCACGGACGCCGGGAAGATCCCTTTATAGTCCTTACCTTCACTTTCACCGAACAACTGCTTCCACCATTCGGACACAAAGTGCAGGGATGGCTCGTAGTTCACGAGAATTTCGGTTACTTTACCTTTGCGGTACAAGGCATTACGTACAGCTGCATATTGGTAACTTGCATTTTCGGCAAGGTTCGGATTGCTGAATTCTTTGGACGCATCTGCTGCACCTTTAAGGATTTGCTCAACATCAATGCCAGCAGCTGCGATTGGCAGAAGACCTACAGCAGTAAGTACGGAATAACGTCCGCCTACATCGTCAGGAATAACAAAGGTCTCATAGCCTTCTTCATCAGCAAGCTTCTTCAAGGCACCCTTCGCACGGTCCGTGGTTGCGTAGATCCGCTTGCGGGCTTCTTCTTTTCCATACTTCTTCTCAAGCGCTGCACGGAAAATACGGAAAGCGATAGCCGGCTCAGTAGTCGTACCGGATTTGGAGATGACGTTGACCGAGAAGTCCTTGCCTTCGATCAAATCAAGCAGGTGCGTGACATAAGTGGAGCTGATATTATTTCCGGCAAAAAGAATTTGTGGAGTTTTACGCTTGTCCTTCGGCAAAGTGTTGTAGAACGAATGAGACAGAGCTTCAATCGCTGCACGGGCTCCCAGATACGAACCGCCGATACCGATTACGATCAGAACTTCGGAATCGCTTTGAATTTTGCTTGCAGCCTTACGGATACGAGCAAATTCTTCCTTGTCATACTCTGTAGGCAGGTTGATCCAGCCCAGGTAATCGGAACCTGCACCCGTTCCTTTATGTAACTGTTCATGAGCCACACGAACTGGCTCTGCAAGATTGTCAATTTCATGTTGACCGACGAACGTAAGGGCTTTACTGTAATCAAAAGTTACATTTTTTGACATGACGAAAACTACCTCCGTTTATATTTGTATGGTTTAATCTACCTATCCAAGAAACAACTTAAAACTAGAATACTGTATATTCCAAGTGAAGACAAGGGCACATTGTGCACGTTTGCCTTGTTGCGTGGTAAAATGTCAACGATAGTACAATTCGACAATAGAAGGTGAATTTTTGATGAAGAAAATCGGATTTATCGGTTTGGGCACTATGGGCGCGCCTATGGTCTCCAATCTGCTCACAAAAGGATACCCTGTTACCGTATATAACCGCACCGCCTCCAAGACAGAAGGTTTAGTAAAAGAAGGCGCCACTGCCGTCTCCACGCCTCGCGAGGCAGCTGAAGGTAATGATGTTATCATTACCATGGTCAGCGATGACAACTCCATCGCAGATGTCTACGAAGGTGACAATGGAGTTCTCCAGGGACTTCACCCGGGGAGCATTGTGATTGACTGCAGCACCATTTCCCCTGCACTTTCCAGAAGGCTTGCTTCCCAAATTACAGCACTTGGCGGTGCCTTCCTGGATGCACCCGTTACCGGGAGCTCCCCTGCGGCTGTCAGCGGCACGCTTGTATTCATGGTCGGCGGCCCAGCGGATACCCTTGATTCAACCTCCGACATTTTCAACACCCTTGGCAAAAAGATCCTACATATGGGCGACAACGGAACAGGTTCCGTCGCCAAGCTTGCCCACAATACGATGGTAGGCATCAACAACCTGGCTCTGGCCGAAGGCTTCGCCATCGCTTCCAAGTCCGGCCTTCCAGCTGACGCTTTCCTTGAGCTGGTGCAGCTCGGCTCCGCGGGAAGTAAAGCGGCCGATCTGAAGGGCCAGAAGATCATCGATCATGATTTCAGCAATCAATTCTCGCTCCAACTCATGCTCAAGGACCTTAAGCTCGCTTCTTCCCTGACCGATGGCGCTTCAATCCCGTCTCCCATGCTGAACCTGGCCAAGAGCTTGTTCCAAGCCGGCCAGACCCAAGGCTATGGCGAGGAGGACCTCTCCGCCGTCGTCAAGATCTATGAGAGCTGGATCGGCCAGACGATCGCCGGTAAAAAGCTGTAAACCCACATCACCGTTACTAAAGAAGGGTATGCCAGACTTGGCTGCCCTTCTTTTGCATTCAATCAAGCGCATCCCGCGGGGACAGCGCCTCCACGCACAAAACAGCCAACCCCTAAGCCAGCCCTACCACTCACTTAGTTCTCTGCACAGGCCCCAAGCGCATCCCGCAGGGACAGCGCCTCGCCGCACGAAACAGACAACCCCTAAGCCAGCCCTGCCACTCACTCAGTCTCTGCACATACCCCAAGCGCATCCCGCAGGACAGCGTCTCCAAGTACGAAGCTGCACACCCTCAAAACACAGCCCTACCACTCACCTAGTTCCCTGCTCAAACCCAAGCGTATCCCGCAGGGACAGCGCCTCCCAGCACGCCAGAACGCATAACCCTATGCAGCTCCACCATTAGCCCCGCAGACGTAAAGCGTGTCCTGAAAGGACGACAAGCGGCTCCAAAGCACGAGTTACACTCCGTACACTTGAAGCCGCTTGTTATGCCAATCTTTTTCGTTACCAGATCCCACCCCTAATGAAAGCGGGTCCCGAAGGGACGGCAAGCGATCCCAGCTCCTGCCGAGCTAAGTCCAGCCAGCCAATCTCCATAGACCCATTTCGGGTGTCCAGAGGGCGTAGCCCTTGGGGCCCTCCCTTCAAGGGAGGGTTTGGGAGGGTAATTATTTGTATGAACACACGTAGTCCGTCACTTTATTCACTTCTAGCTTGAATTTACGACCTGCGGGAACCGTGAACTCGCCCTGACCGTTGATTTCTCTCCACTCCGTCTCATCTGGAAGAAGAACTTTCAGATCTCCGGATTGAATAAGCATAACCTCTTCCGTGTCTGTTCCAAATTCATAAGAACCAGGCAGCATGATACCCAGTGTAACTTTACTTCCATCCTGCAAGTACACGGCACGGCTGGTCACTTTTCCATCAAAATAAATATTGGCTGCTTTATCTACGGTTACATTTTGAAATTGCGGCATCGTTTTCCGTTCCCCTTTTCGGTCGTTTTTCGTTTATTACAATTGTGCTTTTACGTGTTTTACAACATTCTCTACAGTGAATCCATACTCTGCAATCACTTTGTCGCCAGGTGCGGATGCGCCGAACGTGCTGATACCGATAATGGAACCTTTCTCCCCAACATAACGCTCCCAGCCAAACGGGTGAGCCATTTCAATGGCAACACGAGCTTTAACTTCTGGAAGAATAACAGAATCTTTGTAAGCTTGATCCTGTTTGTCGAACAGATCCCAGCTTGGCAAGCTGATGACGCGAACTTGAATACCTTCTTCTGCCAAAGCTGCTTGAGCTTTAACTGCAAGCTGAACTTCAGAACCTGTAGCGATCAGTTGAGCAACCGGTTTGCCATCTTTGGCATCGGATACCACATAACCACCGCGTTTGATTCCTTCACGGGAAAGCTCTGCCGTATTCTCAAGCACAGGAAGGTTCTGACGAGTCAGTACCAGCGCAACCGGATTACTCTTGTTCTCAGTCGCATAAGCCCAAGCTGCTGAAGTTTCGTTAGCATCGGCCGGACGGATGACAGTCAGACCAGGAATAATACGAATCGAAGCAAGCTGCTCGATTGGTTCGTGTGTCGGGCCGTCTTCACCAACCGCGATACTGTCATGGGTAAGTACATAAGTAACAGGAAGACCCATGATAGAAGCCAGACGGATTGCTGGACGCAGATAGTCAGTAAATACGAAGAACGTACCTCCGAAAATCTTAAGTCCGCCGTGAAGAGCGATACCGTTCATCGCAGCAGCCATACCGAACTCACGAACACCGAAGTACACATTGCGTCCTTCGTAGCTGTTCGAAGTCAGAACAGGAAGGCCTTTCAAGTGAGTCATTGTGGAGCTTTCAAGGTCAGCAGATCCACCAAGAAGCTGAGGAACTCCTTTTACCAGACCGTTAAGTGCATTACCGGAAGCTACGCGAGTAGAAAGCGCTTTGTCCGCGGAAGTGTACTTAGGAAGCTCTGCGTCCCAGTTAGCTGGAAGTTCGCCGGCAATAGCTAGTTCAAATTGTGCAGCAAGCTCAGGGAACTCAGCTTTGTATTTCGCAAATTGCTCATCCCAAGCTTTATTTGCTTCAATACCGCGCTTCTTCACATCAGCAAAGTGCTGGCGTACTTCGTCAGGTACATAGAAATCTTCTTCATACACCCATTTGTAGAAGTCCTTTGTCAGCTTAGCTTCTTCTGCACCAAGGGGAGATCCGTGAGTACCACCATGGCCGCCTTTACCTTGTTTGTTCGGGCTTCCGTATCCGATTACGGTCTTCACTTCGATAAGAGTTGGACGAGCTGTATCCTTCTTACCTTCTTCAATCGCTGCTGCGATTGCGCTCAGGTCGTTACCATCTTTAACCAGCAAGGTCTGCCAGCCATAAGCATCGAAACGTTGTCTGACATTCTCGGAGAAGCTCAGGTTAAGCTCACCGTCGAGAGAGATATCGTTGGAGTCATACAGGAAGATCAGTTTGCCCAGCTTCAAGTGACCTGCCAGTGAAGCAGCCTCAGAAGATACGCCCTCCATCAAGTCTCCATCGCCGCAAATGCCGTAAGTATAGTGGTCAACGACCTTATAGTCGTTTCTGTTATATGTTGCTGCCAGATTCTCTTCTGCAATTGCCATACCGACTGCCATAGCAATACCTTGGCCCAGTGGTCCAGTCGTTGCATCTACGCCGGCAGTGTGCCCAAATTCAGGGTGACCTGGAGTCAAGCTTCCCCATTGACGGAATTGTTTAAGATCATCAATAGTCAGTCCATAACCGCTAAGGTGCAGCAAGCTGTAGAGAAGCATCGAACCATGTCCAGCAGACAGTACGAAACGGTCACGGTTGATCCAAGTTGGGTGATCCGGATTGTGGTTCATTGTTTTTGCGAACAACTGATAGCCCATAGGAGCAGATCCCATCGGCATGCCCGGGTGACCGGAGTTTGCTTTCTCAATTGCATCGATAGACAGGGTACGAATGGTGGCAATCGACAAATTATCGATCACGTTGTTGTCAGCTATTTCCTTGATTTGCTCAGCCATTACTTTGTTTCCTCCTCAAATGTCTTTAGATAAGTTTGATTAAGGGATCAAACATAACGTCCAAATTGAAAAAGTCATTTTGACTTATTTATGCATTGTACCACATTTAAGTGGTCCATTTCCATACTGTCTGTCCATAAATCCCATGAATTGCGTTCTTTCGCAATTTTTCACACAGGAATTGTTCCTCCTGACAGAATGAGCAAAATCCTACTAGATTACAACTTCCCTAAGTTGAAGTTAAGTATTCGTGAACGGCTTAATCTCATGGACGAGAACGAATTCATTTTCTTTGAAAATAGAATCTGAATACCAAAAAGGCACCCTGTGCGAAGACGAGAAAGTGTCCCGTTCTTGCCAAGGTGCCTTTTAGTTATAAATGCCTGTTAGTTAAAAACGACCGTCTTGTTCTGGTGAACGAGAATACGGTCCTCAATATGCCATTTCACCGCACGAGCCAGTACAACTCGCTCAATGGTCCGGCCAATGCGCTTCAATTCACTCACATTATCACGGTGGCTTACGCGCTGAACGTCCTGTTCAATAATCGGACCTCCATCAAGCTCCTCCGTCACATAATGGGCGGTAGCCCCAATGATCTTAACTCCGCGGTCATACGCCTGAGCATAAGGCTTACCCCCAACAAATGCCGGTAGGAAAGAATGGTGGATGTTGATGATCCGATTCCGATAGGGCTGAATTAGAGCCGGCGATACAATCTGCATGTATCTGGCGAGCACAATCAGATCCACATTCCCATTTAACAATTCAAGCTGGCGCTGCTCCGCTTCTTTCTTCGTATCGGGAGTTACCGGAATATGATGGTAAGGAATACCGAAGGATTCCACATAATCCCGCATATCCGGGTGATTACTGATGACCATGGAAATTTCGGCATCCAGATCGCCGGCCTGCCACTGCCATAGCAGCTCGACCAGACAGTGGTCCTCCTTGGATACCAAGATAGCCAGCTTCTTCTTCTCATTCAGCGGGAAGATATTCCATTCCATCTGGAACTTGTCCGCAATTTCCTGGAAATCACTCTTGATCCCCATTAACTTGCTATTCAGATCGTTCAGATCAAATTCGACACGCATGAAGAACATGCCGCCCTCCGGATCCATCGTATATTGGTCCGATTGGACAATATTTGCTCCGTGCTCATGAAGAAAATGTGATACGGCTGCTACGATCCCCGGACTGTCAGGGCAGGAAATCAGCATACGTGCGCGATGTTGTTGATATTCTTTTACAGGCTGAAGACCTGCTTTTACGTGAGTGTCCATTTGTTACAAAAATCCTCCTTCAATTTACCTAAACCGTAAGCTCATTTACTGCCAGCCAGGCAATAATACGTTGATTGATTTGTTCTTCTGACAATTCAGGGAATAAACCCGCTTCCACAATAGAGTCATATAGACGTTCCAGCGGTTCACGCGGATCGGCTTTCTTCGCCTTGGCGTCACTCTTGAGCAGTTCCCATGTACTGATGATGAAGGCACGGGGATAGATTTCCTGCTTATTAAAGAAAGCATGAATTTGTTCGACTTCGGAGAGAAAGCTCTCTCCGAACCGCTCGGCTACATTGCCGCGAAGCAGGGCAATTTCCACTTCGTACATCGGACGCTGGGTCTTAGCATCTTTACCAATCCAAGGCGTCTCAAGAATAAATGGACGGCCTTGAAGCTTCTCGTGGTGAACCACACGCCGAATCGCTTCAAATCCAATCCAACCGGAGCCAATCGGGGTGTGGCGGTCTTTGCCGGCACCTACCGGGTTTTTGCTATCATTAATATGCACTACTGCGATCCGATCCAGACCGATAATCCGGTCGAACTCGTCCAGTACGCCATCCAAGTTATTAACAATGTCGTACCCGGCATCATGAATGTGGCACGTGTCGAGGCAGATCGTCAGGCGCTCTTTGTGCTCGACCTGCTCGATGATCCGAGCAATCTCCTCAAAGGTCCTTCCAATTTCAGTTCCCTTCCCGGCCATCGTCTCAAGTGCAATGCTCACATCCGTCTCGGTTGTACCATTCAGCACTTCATTGAGTCCAGCGGCGATGCGGTCAATCCCATAATCTGCGTCTTTATCCGTGAATGCACCCGGATGAAGCACAATGTTCCTTACACCCAATGCATGCGTACGACGAATTTCCTCCTGAAGGAAATCAACCGCCAATTGGTATGTGTTCTCCTTGTAGGAACCCAAATTTATAATGTAAGGGGCATGTACGACAATCTCGTCTATATTAGCCTCAGCCATTGCTGCTTTGCCTTCTTCAATAAACAGTGAGTCAACAGGTTTGCGGCGGGTGTTCTGCGGCGCGCCTGTGTATATCATGAAAGAGCTTGAGCCGTATGAGGCTGCCTCGCCCGTGGCAGTAAGCAATCCCTTAGTGGATAACGAAACGTGGGAACCGATTTTCAGCACTTCTTTGTATCCCCCTTAGTTAATGAATTTGATTCAGTATATTTTAGCGTGAATATCGAAATAAATCTAGAAATAAGGTATAATTCCTAATAATTAATAGTAAAAACAGACTCGTACATGCCGCACATGAAATTAAAATTGAGGTGAAATTATAGATGTATCTTTGGAACGTTTTCTCGTTCGCGGTTTCATCTGCACCTGACCGCTGGTTCATGAACTCTATTGTTTTCTGGGGATTTATTATGCTGGGTGCCATGACAATCGGCGGATTCTTCATGTTCCGCAAATTTATGAAAGTGCTGCCAAAGGCTGATGGCAAGTCCAAGCTGGATTGGCAGAATTATTGGGTTGAGCGGAGCCGCCCGATGTGGACCGACGACGCCAAAGCTTTTCTGGATAAGCTGGTATCCCCTGTTCCTCAGGCTTTTCGGGATATTGCCAAGCACTCCATAGCTGCTGAAATTGGCAAAATCGCGATAGAGAGCGGCGCATCTGAAGTGACTCGCGACCACTGCATTAAAGGGTATATCGTGGCTACGCCGAAGCGCGATAACAAGTTCCTTGTTAAATTTCTGAAGAAGAATGAAATTGATTATTCGCCTTACCAGCATCTAATGAATAAATGATAGATGGTTCATATCAACTTATAGACTTAAACCCACCTTCTTGGTTTGCGCCTTGGTGGGTTTGTTTTATATGCTTAGTATAACCGGACTGGATTCCCATGAAGTATTTACTATATGCACTAAAGATAACAGTTACGTTCATCGAAGGAGGGGACAATGTGAGGATAGCTGTCTGTGGAGGAACAGGATTTATCGGGAGCGCTCTCGTGTCCTATTGGTTAGAGGAAGGCCATGAAGTCATTATAGTTACGCGTAAGATTCCAACTGCCGGGCGAGAGAGTTCATCTCCTGCTCCAAAGTATATTACCTGGGAAGAGATTGAGAGATCACTGGAAATAATGGAAGGCTTAGATGCGCTGGTTAATTTGGCAGGCTCTTCACTTAATCAACGATGGACAGAGAAAGGCAAAATGAGAATTCTGAACTCACGACTAAGATCCGTTCAAGCGGTCACAGCACTAATTAACAAGCTTCAAAAGAAGCCTGGTGTTATTGTTCAAGGTTCGGCGGTAGGTATTTATGGGACCTCTCTATCCGAGGAGTTCGATGAGAACAGTCCTACATTTAAGCAGGACTTCCTATCTGAAGTAACTTTGAAGTGGGAGCATGAAGCAGCATCTATGGCGGACCCAACTGTCCGCATGGTCACACTTCGTACCGGTGTTGTTCTTGGTAATCAGGGAGGAGCCTATCCGCTTATGCGTTTGCCTTATTTGCTAGGCTTTGGCGGAAGAGTGGGAACCGGACAGCAATGGATGTCCTGGATTCATTTGAAGGATATTGTACGGTTAATAGATTACTCTGTGGTGAATCCAGCAATCACCGGACCAATCAACGCCGTTAGCCCATCTCCCGTGTCTAATGATGAGTTTGGACGAACGGTTGCAAAGGTAATCAATCGCCCCTATTGGTTCCCCCTCCCGGCTCTCTTGCTCAAGTCCATATTAGGAGAGCAATCCACACTGCTGCTGGACGGACAGCGGGTGATGCCACACAAAGCACTGGAGCAAGGATTTACATATCAATTTCCAACTTTGCTGGGGGCTCTTAGAGATTTAAAAGAGCACAAATAGTGATGTAAAATAAACAAAAATAATGAGATTGAACAAATAATAAAGTACTGTGACGGAATAAAGTACAGTCACGAATAAAGTACAATGACATGTAACACGGAGTGTCACATGCATAGCTTAAAGCTAGTTGTAGCAATCGAAAATGTATGTCCAACTTCAAGAGGATATTCCTTATATGGAGCGATAACTTCCCCCTGAAGCTTGGTCCCATTTCTTGACCCCAAATCTCTAATTGAGCATTTCCTGCCCTGGATGGTTAGCTCGACATGGGCACGCGATGTTCCAACAGTCTTCTCAACATATTGGACTACCTCTTCAGAGCGGCCGATCACAAAGCTGACTCCTGAAAGTATGATTCTCTCGGAAGTTCCGTTCCCCTGCTCCACTCTTTCCAAATAAGGAGTTAGGGAATGATTACTCGCTTGTTCATGGCCACTAAGCAGGACTGTAGCTTGTCTAGATGAAACAAGCATCTCCGTCTTCCCGCTGAGCTGTTCATAATAGCCGCTTCGATCATCAGGTTGATCTTCAATTCGAGTTGGCGGAGCTGGATGAGGGACATCATTTGAGGAGGCATTCACACTCCCTAATGTGTCTTTAAGATCAGGAGAGACTCTGCTTGATGAGTGTCCATTACCGTGCAACCCCTGATCATGAACCAAAAATTGATCATTCCACCGCCACTCGCTCTCATCCCAGTTCTTCGACTTTACCGTTTCTTCATTTACTTTCTTATTCTCCGTAAGGAATTCATCCAAACTCCATCCCCCCCACCTGCCTTGATCCCTAGGCTGCTGTTCGGCAGGGGACAATATGCGTCGTTCGTGTTCCTCTATAGCTCCCTGTTCGGAACTTAATCTTCTCCGGCTAGCAGATATAGGGCTGTGTCCACTTAAGAACCAGATCACTCCAGCAATCACAAGAGCGGTGATCCCCCCGCATATATACAGGCCTGAGGTACCGGGATTATCTAGGTATAAGAATTTCCATATCAACGCCGCGAAGAGCCCAGCCCCCAATAAAACATAGGTTCGAATTGATGATGAATCCTTGTTCAGCCTCGGCGTATCTCTCTCCATAGAATTACTTTCTTCAGGATCCTTTAGATCTGATTCATGAACAATGCCCTTCACAGGAGGGGTCGGCCGGGGCAAATTTCTGCTTGGTTCTTTCGTAATAGGTTGGCTCACTGCTTGACTTCTCCGGTTCATGAATAGTTCATGGTTAGGGTCTAAAGCCCGCTTAGGGTTCTCCGCTTCCGGGTAACTCTGGCCATCTCCGGCAAGAAGCTCTCGAAGGAGCTTTCTAAACCCAGCCAAGGAAAATAGATCACTTCCGCACAGCTGCATGATTTTCTGTACCCCTATCCCCTCAAGTACGGATACGGAAGTGATCAGCTTCATAATTAAAGAGAGCAGCTGGCTCTGGATCGGCTCAGCGGTATACTCTTCTTGCAGAGGAATATATGTAAGGAACACTTTCCCCAAATTCAAACTACCATCTACAAATATATAATTCTCATTAAGCCAGTAATTCGATGGCTGTAACATATACTGCTTGGATTCATCCAGAGCATTCACCATTTGAAGAAGCAGAACGTAGAACTCCGGCATGCTGATCTTCTCACTCTTCATGCACTGTGACAGCATTCTTTTTCCAGTAATATCGTAATGTAGGCTTACTTCAAGATCGATTTCCTTCACGTCGAGTTTGAGCAAATGCGGAATAGATGTGGAAGCGATCATACCACACTGTACTCGGCTGAGTTCAGTAGGCACAAGCCCCTCTTCTGTCGAGAGAACCATATACGTGCCGCCATTCCGCACGAAATCAGTCTGCAAACTAAGCAATTCAAGACCTCCTCAATACTTTACTATTACAAGTAGTAGTATGCAGTCAACACGCCAGGCAATACCGCGAGCATAAAAGGAAAGCTCAGCATATCGCTCTCTTTGCTCTTAAGTGGTCCAAGCCCCCTAAGAATGATGGCCCCTAGTACGCTGTTCAGCACACCTCTTACCCTTTGAAAGATTTCCCTTCTCCAGATTAGAATCAAGAGGCCGAGAATTCCGGCAAATAAAATAGAGTAGACCAGAGAGGTCACGGTGAAGCCCGTCCCCATCCAGGCCCCAATTCCTCCAAACAACTTTACATCTCCGCCCCCAACCGCTCCGGTCCAATACAGGACTAGCATAATTCCGAATCCGATGCCTGCCCCTTTGAGTCCTGAAGCCAGCCCCAGCCAGCCACCAATCCATATCTGATACACCACTCCTGATATCATCGCAGGAACCGTGAGCTTATTAGGAATCTTCATGTACCTTATATCCGTAACAAACGCAGCTAACAGAAAAATCAAACATCCCACAAATCCTAAGTCCATGAGGTCTCCTCCGATTACTTACTTCGTACTGCCTTTACCAGTTACCTGAAAACTATCCGTTGTCCGTACGCCTTCATCTGTCTCCAGTACAAATGTCCAATTTCCATGTGTGGTGTTCCCGGATATCAGCCATTTCCATTCCACATTGCCCGATGAATCGGCTACAGCCTCACCCAAATATTTCGCGATACTCTTGCCACTCTTGTAGTACACAGTTAAAGTGACTTTACTGCCGGGTACAGCTCGTGCCTGTATGCGTGCCTGATTCCCCGTATAAGCGGGGTCGGGCTTGGACAAGACCACTGCCGCTTGACCCTTCTTATCTGGCCCCTCATCCGTCCCTTTATTATCAGATTGTTCATCGGTATCCCCAATCCAAAGCCGTTCCACCGCTTTGGATTGAAGCACAATCTTGCCTGAAGTGAAAGGCACCTTGATGGGCAGCTCATAGCTGATTTCCAGGCCGAAATAGGGATTTTTTCCTGTCTTCAAATCGGGCACAACAACCCGGCTGACATGCAGCCTATCTTCATTAAGAATCGTCCCCTCCATAAAAGGGTGCAGGAGAGGCTTTATCACTGGATCGAGCAGTGCCTCAGACAGCTGATTCTTGAGATCCTGCAGCGGTTCATCTCCTTTGGCTGCGGCTTCTTGTACCCAATCAGAGAATGGAGGTTGCATTTGTGAAGTGAACTTGGCAGCCCATTCGGATAATGAAACTTTAGGCATCTGAAGAGTGACACCGCCTTCTTCTCCTTTATCTTGCTGGGACTTCACAGCCACTGCGATAGGGTACATTGAAGCAGAAACCTGTTTCACTGCATTCGAGACCACATTATGCATTTGCGTAGAAATAACCGTCATCTGAACCATGTAGATAAGAAAGAATATAAACAGCAGAAAAACTGGCAGTACAAGCGATGCTTCAAGTACAATACTTCCCCGGACATTACGCCAACCTTTAATAGGAGTAATCCGCTTTTTTAACTGCATAATATCGGTTCCCTTCCACCCGTCCTTCCAGAACTCCAGACGCATTCAAGGCTTTAGCTACACCAGGCAAGAACCAGAGTGGCATTGCAATCGTAACCTCACTCGTAATATAAGTGTTCCGCTGGTCAGGGTTAATTCCGGTATTAAGCCTGATCAAGGCAAGCATCCGGGAAAGCCGCCCATCACTTTGTCCGTGAAGAAGCATGAATATTCTTAAGTAATCTCTATAGGTAAGCTCGACTTTGAAATAATCGCTTAGAGGTATACTCCCTTTCTCACACAGGGTCACCATATCCTGAATTGCATGTTCAATACCGTATAGCAGGGCCAAAGCCAGTATCAGCAGAGGGTTGCCGGCTGAGCTGTTCTTAATGAAGCCTTCCATGGTTCTTACAGCCAATCTGGAAGCGAATATCTCTCCGTAGACAGCTGCAATATTCCCACCAGGGTTATGGAAGCCATAGAGAATATACTCCATTTCCTGCTGCTCCGGTCCAAATTGATCTACCAAGCCGTTAAGGGAACCTGAGCCGCCGCCTTTCACAATACTTTTAAGCTTCGTGACATCAAAATGCTCAAAATAATCGGCAGCATACTCTGTCTGGTAACAATTATCTGTCATTCCGCTAAGGAGAGATGACATGGATCCATACAGGCTATCCATATTATCCATTGATTGCTGGCCGGACGCATAAGGGTCACTGCCTGAAGAAGCCTGAGAAGCGCTGCCGGAGCTGCCCTTGGCATTTAAATTTACGTTCTCATTGAAATAACCTTCCAGAGTATTAAACTCCTCTTGCTTGGCATCCATCTTATCCTTCAAACCAGATAACTGCTTAAGTATATTTCCAGCTTCTTCAAGCTTTCCCTTCGCTTCCTGCTCCGTCTTCTTACGAGCCTCATCATAACTTCTATAGGACTCAAGCTGCTTCGATTCCTGATTCAGTGCCCCGCCTGAATCTACAAACTTTCGAAGGTAATTATCTGCCTCTTGCCCAGTAGACACAATCGTATTCTTGATAGGTCCCGAGCTGCCTGAAATGCTAAGAAGGGATCCTTCCTGCGTTAGAAGTCCACTTACTTGCCCATTAAGACGAGTGAAGCTCACTCTCTGATCTTCAATGTTCGTCTCCATTTGGGTGAGTAGATTCTCCGGAAGAAGGAGCTTCCTGCTCTGCTCCCGAATCTTCTTGATCTCTTCACTTCCGGCCTGGTCTCCTCCGGATACACCTGATCCTACCTGGTCATACCCGTTATTCGCAGAGCGATTCTCTGAATCTATAATTACTTGCTTCATCTGGTCATTGATGAGCCTGGCCTGCTCAGCAAGCTCCTTAGCAGCAGGGAGTAGAATTTGATGCTTCTCCGCCGCATTTCTTTGACCTCTAGTTACATAATTAAAAACTTGTGAAATCCCGTTTGTATAGTTCGAAATCTGTGTGTCATACATTCTATCTACTGGCTTTCTTCTACTATCTTCTTCTATCTTGGATTTGTAATCTTCGAACTGGGCTGCTGCATCTCTCGTTGTAGAGATGCTTCCATTTAACGGCTCATCCGATACCCAGGAGATTCCTCTGCTCGTAATATATGAAGAGAGCTCCTGGACAGCGGCTGCAGACTTTCGCTGATTGTCAATCAATTGATTAAGCTTATCCTCACGCTCATCATAAAGCTTCTGAAGCTTCCCCATCACATCCACGGTATTGGAAGCTTCCTTCATCACGCTTGACATCGGTTTGAACTTATTCACGACTTCAATCGTGAAGTCGATAGGAGCTTTATATTTCATTTGTTCACGAATTTGCTGGGTAAAAACCGGGTGGCTCCCCAGCGGCCGCTCCAGCTGCACCGATGAACTATCCAGCTTGGCCTTCATAATGGATAAGTCATCACTTCGGGAGAGTAGATCGAACTCATCCTGAAGCACTTTAGACATAATGTAATTCTCATCGGTTCCTCCATAAGCAAATAAACCATAGCGATCAAGGAGATCCGGGTCATAGGCCGAGAGAACGGAGCGTACCGCGGCGTGAGAAATTTGCTCACTTTGTGCCTGCAGCGCCGACATTCGTGAATAATCAATAAATATGGAGACAAATGCAAAGACAAAAGCAAAGATGATAATCAAAAAAATAGTTACCGCACCGCGTTCGGAGCGCTCCTTATGAAACATTTACGCCCTCCTTTCACACCTATGAGAGACCTCTACTTGGCATACTGTTTCAAGGCAGCTCCAGCCTCTTTCGGGCTTGCTCCCGATCCCTTACCGCTCTTAAACTTGGCAGCATAGTACCTGCCCAGATCAACTGTGCGAATCCATTCCGTGGGTTCAACTGCAAAGGAAGTGGATTGCCCAAGCTGCTTCAGATCGCTGCCCATGGCACGTTCCAACGGAGCTAAGTGAATCAGCCTATCGAGCGAAACAGTCACCTTCCTGAACAGCAGATTACGGCTGTATTCCATTGTTCCGTTAATATGTGATGGCACCTCTTGGCCCGTATGCCTTAGCTTCGTTACAGCCAGTGAATCACCCGTCCCACCCGAAGGCAGGGAAAGAGAGGAGGTCTGTTCAGCGCCTGCCCAGCCGAATAAAGCCTGCACCATCGAGTCGTCCGTTAATCTCCAGTACAATCCATCATGCTTGTCTGCTTCCACGGCACCTGTTCGAGCATCGCGGTAACTGTTATCCCAGGTATTCGCAGCACGTTCAGCAGCAACTGCAGCTGTCTGCTGGAGAATCGAGGTCTGATACAAATACAGGCAGAGAAATAACAACAGCATCGTGCACATCAGAACAATTGGCATGACTAAAGAGGCTTCAAGTGTAAAACTGCCTCTCGTGTCCCTTTTCAGACTCTGGATCATTTTCCATCCATAAATTCGTCTGTCTTTGACCCTGCCTTCGACAATAGGTTCTTAACGATATTGGAGAGCTGTTCCCTAAAAATAACGGCAATGATTACAATTACCGCGATAATCAAGATAATCTCAAGCATCCCCAGGCCTTTCTCATCGTTCCACAGCTGCTTCATTTTCCCTTGGATTGTCGTTAACATCCTAATTCCCCCTAAGTAAGTTCGAATAGTTAATATCTTTACAAGCTCATGGCCATAAAGGCCGGTGTTCCAACCAGAACAACAATAATCAAAAAGAGCAGCAGCATAGGGAACACAAGCTTGGACGAGGCCTGCTCACCGCGGGTTCGGCTAACCGCCTTCCGCTTCTCCCATAACGAATGAGACAAGTCCCGAAGAGCAAGCGCGAAATCGCTCCCCCCTCGTCTAAAGTTAAGCAGCACAGCTGTGGTAAAAGCAGCTACTTCCTGTATCCCGCAGCGCTTGCTGAAACTCTCCAGAGCCTGCTGAAACGAATATCCACTGTCCATCTCCCGTAACATCTGAAGCAGTTCGCGATATAGTGGATGATTATCTTGATCCCGTTTGCGCTCAAGGCAATGCCGAATTGCCTTCTGCACCGTCTCCCCTGCGCCTACAAGCAGAATGATCTTATTAAGCAGTTCTGGCAGCTCCATGATGATCTCCTGTTCCCTTCTTACGACCTTCCGGTGCAGATCCGTAACCAGCGCTGCCGGAATCAGCACTGCAAGCATTGCCCCAATTCCAAATCCTGCTGAATCGCCTCCCATAAGAAGAGAGAACAGGGCGCCTGCGGTCAGAAGAAGCCACGAATAAGACAGCATCTCCGCAAGAAATATAAGCATAAAGTCACCCACTCTTCGCTCCCCGCACATTTTCTGGACTGAACGCTGAACCTTGAAAAAGAACATCGGGAATCGGCCAGCAAACCGCACTCTATCCAATAGGTAGAGCATAGGGGGAGCCATCTTCTGAAGTCTGAGGCCATCCATTTGGAACTCTCCACAGTCCTTATAAATTCCGGCTGATTTCTTATACAGGAGTCCCCAGCTGACTCCAAGTGTACTGAGCAGAATTATCCATCCTAGCAATCAATCGGCCTCCTATATTCGAATATTCATAATCTTAGTAATCAGCCAGAAGCATCCTCCGAACATAAGCAGAGCAATCCCTGAGATGAATAGTCCAATACCACTGTATAAGGGCTGCATATAATCCGGTGAGGAGAAGTTCATGAACAGCAGGAAGAAGATCGGTGCCCCAAGCAGAGCTTTCGACTCAAACCTCTTTTGCGCAATCATGACGGAGATTTCCTGGCTGATGTCCAGCTTCTCGCTGATAATGCTGGAGGTCCGCCGTACAATTTCTACGAGATCCCCACCTGTTCTTTTGCAGGTTGTGAACACATCGGCAAAATTCGTAATATCCTCAATCCCCGCACGCTGGCTAAAATCCTGCAGTGCCTCTTCCACAGGCTGCCCATATTCCATTCTTGTGCAAATAATATGAAGCTCAGAAATGAGATCATTTCTTGCATCCGGGTATAGAAGACGCAGATCAGAGATCGCTTCCCGGAACCCATTCTCAACCGAACGGCCAGCCGCTAACGAAGAAGAAAGGGAATACAAGGCTTGTTTGAAATGCATGGACAGAGCCTCCCTTCTTCTAGTCAGAAGGTACCTACTCCAGAATTTCGGTGCGTATACTCCTCCAATTCCGACAATAGCGGACAGGAACCAGGCATGAAAAAATATATACCCCACTGTAAAAAGCACGATTCCGCCTACAACCATACTGATAATCTTCTGACGGGACGTTAAAATGTGCACTTTATAATCCGGAAGTGTTACCGTAGTGGTACTACCATTCACAGCATTGACTCTACGCTGGGCATGAACTTTCATCAGGCAGATGCTCCCTTTCATATTTGTTGCCTGGCAGTCCGGCCATACTGAGCTTGGATGTATGATGGAGAGAATTACCCGTCGGCACAAGTCCGCCAAGAATACGCCCTCCCTGTTCTCCAGTCTCCTTAAAAATATAAATCGAGTTCAGAACCACTTCCCCGTCCCTCATGCCAATCACCTCCGAGATCTCAGTAACCCGGCGGGAACGGTCCCGCAAACGCGACAAATGTACAAATATATCAATGGCCGAGCTGATCTGCTGCCTTACCACCTGGATCGGGAGCTCTGCTCCGCTCAGAACCATGGTCTCCAGCCTGCTGATCATGTCAGACGTACTGTTCGCGTGGCCTGTAGAAAGACTTCCGTCGTGCCCAGTGTTCATCGCCTGCAGCATATCCAGTGCCTCCTGCCCCCGCACCTCGCCCACCACAACCCGGTTGGGCCGCATACGAAGAGATGACCGGATCAAATCACGGACAGATATCTCTCCCTTGCCCTCAGTATTCGAGTTGCGTGTCTCAAGAGATACAAGATTCGGAACGGTCGTAATTTGCAGTTCAGCAGAGTCTTCAATCGTAATGACACGCTCATCCGAAGGTATAAACTGAGATAAAGCGTTCAGAAAGGTCGTCTTTCCGGAGCCTGTTCCTCCGCTGACGAAGACGTTATATTTGCTCCTGACAAGGTCCTGCAGAAACACAGCCGCCTCTTCGCTCAGTGATCCGGTTGCGACTATGTCATCCATAGTCATCGGCCGTTCCGGGAACTTACGAATCGTCATGGTAGGTCCCTTCAGCGCAACTGGCGGAAGTACCACATTCACCCGCGAACCATCCTTAAGACGGGCATCCACAATAGGAGTCGATTCATTCACCACCCGGTTCACTGCCGATACAATGGACTGGATAATATCTTCAAGGCGTTCTCTGGATTCAAATTTCATATCAATCTGACTCACATGCCCCTTGCGTTCGATGAAAATTTCCTGGTGGCTGTTAATCATAATTTCCGTTATGGACTTATCCTCCACAAGGGGTTGGAGAATATCCAGTCCCCGGAAAGAGTCATAGACTCTGCGAACCACCTTCCTCTTCTCAGCCGCGGTCAAATCTTTGACATGCTCATCCCGAAGCACCCGGCGTTCGATATGCTCCATGAGTTCACTGTCACTCATACTCGAAGTGACATCCAGACCCGCTCTAATCTCACCGCGAAGCTGTCTGAACCAATGTTCTGTCATTCCCATCCCCCTCCTGTCGCAGGTTCAGCGTGGCGGCCTGACACCTCCATAATTTGACTGCACAGCTTCATTAGATCACGCTGATATTCTGGAGAATGAAATAGCTCCTCCCAGGAATTCAACTGCTTCCAGGCTGGAATATAAGGCAGAGTAAGATAAGGAACTACATTCTCCAATGGAAGTTTGTTCGCCAGATTCCCCAGGCATCGGTTCACAGTGAAAATCGACTTCTGAACTAAGGCCGTATAGAGTTCCCCCCTCGTTCGTTCTAGGTGAGCGAGCCATCGATCTGTCCTGTGAACAGCACCGATATCGTCCGTGAGCAGCCAGATCAGCTGGTCGCAGCGCTCCAGCACTCCTTCCGTGCGTTCAGATGGATAACTATCCGTGTCTATTATGATAAAATCGCAGATACCGCTGCCCGCCAGGAAGTCAATCAGCCGAATCGTATGTTCTTTTGTAAGTTCTAATAATTCATTTAAATTTGCGAGCGGCTCGAACATTGCTACCTGAAGATGAGGATCCCGGATGACATAATTTGCAGCAGACAGGTCAGACCTATCACCCTTATCTTCCGAAGCTTGCAAATCATAGAGAAGCCTTGCTAATCCAGACATATCATTCTCTTGACTTCCTGAAGCCCGGGTGAATCCGCTGCCAGCTGTCTCCAGATTCAGATACAGCACCTCCAGTCCTTCTGAGCTGAACTGTCTGCTAAGCTGTAAAGCTGTAGTCGACTTTCCACTCCCCCCACTAACCGAATAGACTCCGATCACACTTGTCCTGCCAGCAGAAGGGGTTACCAGAGACTTTCGCTGGCCCTGAACAGCCGCCATAATTGAGGTGAGCAGCTCCTTAAGCGGCTGGTATTTATGCAGTACAATAACTCCGTCCTGCATATCCCGCTCCCCTTCGATGAGACCTATTCTGGGAATCGCGGCCCTATCTCCTTCCGGAGGACTCCAGGCTTCCAGATATCTGGATTCTGCCACCACAGCATCCGGCATCTCCCCTGAATCCATCATTCTCTTTAGAAACGCATCTACCTTGCTAAACGCCGTTACCCTTAGCTTCTGATTGAATTCACTGCACCTGACATAATGCAACAACGCTTCAATATAAAATTCATCCTGCACGGCAAGCACAATCCTTACAGGAACCATCCACTCATCCCCCTAATGAACAACAAAAAAAAGCACCGTTCAAAAACCGATAAATCGGTTGATGAACGGTGCTTCCGTTGCCGTTGTTCCTTATTTTTACAGTTAGGATATCACACTTATATTAAGCTAGCAAGTCCTTATTATACATTTGACTAGCATGAACATCCGTTAATCCAGGAATCTCTTCCTTATCTCCTTTGTCGGGATCATGCAAGCCTCGTCCTTTCCGAACCACCGATACCGATTACGTGCGACAATATCGTACAATGCATCCCTAATGAAGGGAGGAATCACGATGAGTCCATACCCTAACGGCCATGGAAAAGGAAGCACGCGCGCTAACCTTAAGGCTGCCTTTGAACGCGTATAATAGCGCCCGTCTTCTACAAGTACAAATGTACTGTAAGAATCAAGCGGCATCCCCCCTTCCGCAAGAAGTCTCTGCCCGGCGTCCGATTGCAGGGACGCAAACCGCAGACGCCCGGCACGATCATGCTTAATCAGGAACTTCGTGAGTCCTTGGCATAAATGACAGACCCCGTCCACAAGAACAATAGGCCCCTTATATGTGGGATGATTAGGCTGACTCATTTCTCTACACCCTTCCTGAGATTGGACTAGGACGAACTGCAAAGCTAACTTCAGTTTTGGTTAAAAATATAAAGAAGACTTATATAGAAAAAAGGCGCGAGGTTGATCCCCGCACCTTGTTTATCTGCCTAACGCCCGTGTTTATTTGGCTTCTGCTTTATCCAAATATTGTCCATCTACGATCTGTTGTCCGATATCCCCTGCAAAGTTATCCATGCATTTGCAAATGAAGTCTTTGCGGCAAATCGGGCAAGGACTTTGAAGAAGACGGCTAATGTTCGTAAGCTTCCATTCTGGAAAGCGATGATAGAACACGCGGCACTTCGTTCCATCGACCATTTTGACAATAAATTCGTACAAGCCATCTTTTTGGTTGCTGCTGGCTTCGGTCACGTTCTCAACAATTGGTCTGTAAGACATGCTCATCACCCGTTTAATTAAATTTCGATCATTTTTCAGTACTTAGACATATTAAATAATTTTAGGCAGCATGTCAACTAAGCGTTCAAACCGCTGCCCTGCTGAATAATTTAATAAGCCAGGATGCATGTTAGGACCGTAATTATTATTGCTAGCCCTGTAGCCTTTTATCCCGGTTCGGCATACATATAAATACCGGACAAAAGCCCGTAAAAACTACGCAACATTAAACATTAAAAAAAATTAGAAATAAAACGTTTCCATCAAAAAGTTTCCCTAGACAAAAACTATTGTAGGTGTACAATATGAATGAAAGCATAACTTCGGATTAAATCATGAATTACTGAAGGGGTGATTCCTATGGAAGATATTCAAGAAAATACGGCTGGACGCTTGCCCGGCTGGAGAACGAATCAAGGACTACCGTCGCTTCCGGAGGCGCATCGCTCTCTTCGGATTCCGACCAACGCGAAGTGGTTCAGGAAGTTCCTGGCCTTCGCTGGACCTGGTTACATGGTGGCCGTCGGCTACATGGACCCGGGTAACTGGGCTACTGATATCGAGGGCGGTTCGCGCTTTGGCTACACCTTGCTATCCGTTATTTTAATTTCTAACCTGATGGCCATACTTCTTCAATCTCTGGCTGGTAAGCTCGGAATTGTCACAGGGAAGGATCTGGCGCAAGCCTGCAGGGACAATTACTCCAAACCGGTTGTCTGGGGACTTTGGATATTGTGTGAACTAGCCATTGCTGCTTGTGATTTGGCAGAAGTCATTGGTACCGCAATTGCACTCAATTTACTATTCGGGCTGCCCTTACTATATGGGGTAATCATAACCGCGGTTGACGTCCTGCTGATTCTGATCCTGCAGAATAAAGGATTCCGGTTCCTTGAAATGCTCATTATTGTGCTGATTGCAACCATTGCCGTATGCTTTGGAATTGATCTGTTCCTGACAGGTCCGAATATGGGAAGTGTCCTAACGGGTTATATTCCAAGTGCTGAAGTTATCAGCAATCCGCAGATGCTGTATGTGGCAATTGCCATTCTTGGTGCTACGGTTATGCCTCATAACTTGTACCTGCACTCTTCCATCGTTCAGACCCGTCAATTTGATCAGTCTGCCATTGGAAAACGCCAAGCCATCAAATATATGACCTGGGATTCGACGATCGCCTTAACTTTTGCACTATTTATCAACTCCGCGATTCTCATCGTCTCTGCAGCGGCTTTCCATACCAGCGGTCTGACTGAAGTTACGGACATTGGCGATGCCTATCATCTGCTGACACCAATTGTAGGGACCACCCTGGGGAGCGTCATGTTCGCAGTAGCCCTTCTGGCTTCAGGTCAGAACTCGACGCTTACCGGTACACTTGCGGGTCAGATTGTAATGGAAGGCTTCATTAATATCCGCCTCAAACCATGGTTGCGGCGTCTGATCACCCGCTTGATCGCCATCATTCCAGCCGTTATTGTAACGGCAATGTATGGAGAGTCAGGAGTCCAGGATTTATTAATCTTCAGCCAGGTGATCCTTTCCTTACAGCTTCCATTCGCTGTGGTTCCTCTTGTGAAATTTACGGGCAGCAAAACGAAGATGGGCGAGTTCGCCAACAAAACCTGGATTAACATTTTGGCTTGGTTCGTTACAGGAATCATTATTACACTTAATATTTACCTATTGGTTCAGACTATTACTTCATAAGTTGCAAAATAAGCCCCCGAACTCTCCAATAAGAGAACGGGGGCTTATTTCTGAATAAAAAAGAACGATCCTTCTGCACTCTGCAGAAAGATCGTTCTTTCAATACGATATGCGGTCGAGAGGACTCGAACCTCCACGGGTATACACCCACTACCCCCTCAAGATAGCGTGTCTGCCATTCCACCACGACCGCGTGGCTTAATCGCTCTTTTTCAAGCGAACACTTCATATTATATAGCTGCCAAGCACAAATGTAAAGTGGAAATTAAATGAATCCGTCAGGCCGGAATAACCAGCTTGTCGCGTTACAGAACTTTATTAACTTTCAGGAGCAGTTTCATGAACATATCAGCCTCTACGTCCGTTAGCCCGCTGGTGATGTTCCCCTCTACTTCGCTGAAGATCTTATTGAACTGTTCGGCTAGGGACGCACCTTTCTCGAGTACGTATATTTTCTTTTGGCGCTCGTTGTCTTCCGGGATAATACGCTTGATAATTGTCAAAATTCTAATATTTCTCCTTCATTTCTAATATCCTATAAGCACCGTGACTATATGCAAAAAAAACAAAAGGAACCTTGTTAACAAGGTTCCTTTTGCTTGAACAATGATGCGGTCGAGAGGACTCGAACCTCCACGGGTATACACCCACTACCCCCTCAAGATAGCGTGTCTGCCATTCCACCACGACCGC
>RCUH01000338.1_pt1 | contig 53889 bp, 45 predicted proteins | sample 2166191 | NCBI WGS metagenome assembly RCUH01 (sample SAMN09932848, study PRJNA488358) | compost metagenome | feature: garden; material: soil; isolation source: compost soil in an enriched community after 214 h of incubation | place: Germany: Experimental Botanical Garden Goettingen | collected... | reverse complement strand
GCCCAGCCTGCACCATCGGCCGCTGTTCCAGGAGCGGTACGTGCTGGCGGGCCGCCGCGACCATCCGCGGCTCAGGCGACGGCCGACACTCCGGCAGTTCTGCGCGCTGGACCATGTGATCGTCTCGCCCGAGGGCGGCGGCTTCCACGGCAACACCGACAGCGCGCTGGCGCATGCCGGGGCACGCCGCAACGTGGTGCTGTCGGTGCCGCACTTCCTGTTCCTGCGCAGCGTGCTGCTGCGCACCGACCTGGTCGCCATGATGCCCTCGCGGCTGGTCGATCAGGACCCGGCACTGAAGGCCGTCGCCGCGCCGATCGACGTGCCCGGCTTCGAGATGGTGATGCTGTGGCACGAGCGCGTGCACCGCGACCCTGCCCATCGCTGGCTGCGCGAACGGATCGTGGCGGCTGCGGAATGAGCCGGAAGGCGATATTGCGATGCGTCATGTAAACGATTACACCCCCTGTTAGCGTTGTCTCCACCTCATATTGAGGGGATGCCGAGGAGAGCTTGATGGGGTTGCCCGCCGATCGCCGGACCTTGCCACGCATGCGACACCGGTGCGTGCGCGCCGCCCTCCTCGTCCCGGTGCTGATGCTGAGCCTGGCAGCATCGGCCCAGACACTGCCGCCGCGCGGCCAGTGGCAGGCCAGCAGCTCCTCGCAGCAGGTGCCTGCCATGGCCGTCAGCCACCTCATCGATGGCGACCCGAAGACGGTTACCGGCGGCGCCTTCAGCCCGGGCCACTGGTTCCAGGTGGACCTGGGCACGCCGGCCACGGTCGCCGGCGCGCGGATCACCTGGGATGTGTCCAACCCCGAGGGCTACACGCTGCAGACCTCGCTGGACGGCAGGCAATGGCAGCCCGCCTACACCATGACCGACTCGCTCGGCGGCATCGAGAGCCTGTTCTTCGCCCCGCGCCAGGCGCGTTACCTGCGCCTGGCCAGCCCCGACCGCACCTCCGACTGGGGCGTGTCGATTTTCGAGCTCGAGCCGCTCGACGGCACCACCAGCGCCCGCGTTGCCGCGCTCACCACGCAGCAGGCTGCCTCGCTGTGGCAAGGCGGCGCGGCGGTCGCCCTCCCGAGGGTGAACAACGCCACGCACGCACTGGACATCACCCTGCCGCGCCCGCTGGACACTACCGGGCTGGTGGTGGAATGGGCCGGCGCGCACGGCGCGGCGCGACTGCAGGCGCAGGACAGCCAGGGCCGCTGGACCGATCTGGCCACCGATGCGCAGGCGGGCAGCCGCCCGCAAAGCTGGCTGGCCGGCACCGCACCGGTAACGGCCAGCGCCCTGCGCCTGAGCGTGGCCGGCGCCGCGCCGCAGGTGACACGCCTGCGCCTGCTCGGGCCGAAGGCGGTGATGACCCCGATGAAGCAGTACCAGATCGCCGCCACCGGCGCCCAGCGCGCACTGTTCCCGGCGTCGCTGCACATGCAGCAGACCTACTGGACGGCGGTAGGCATCCACGGCGGACGCCAGAAGTCCATCTTCGATGAGTACGGCAACCTCGAAGCGTTCAAGGGCGCGCCGTTGGTACAGCCGATCTGGCGCAACGCCGATGGCAGCGCCGCCGGCGCCGCCGGGCACCCGGTGCAGCACGCCCTGCGCGATGGCTGGAAGCCGATGCCGTCGGCCACCTGGTCACCGCAACCGGGCCTGGAGCTGCGCAGCGAGACCTTTGCGATCGAACGCGACGGCCAGCCGGTGACCTACCTGCGCCATCGCCTGCGCAATACCGGCACGCAGCCCGTGGACGGCAGCTTGACCCTGGTGGTGCGGCCGATGCAGATGAACCCACCGTGGCAGAACGGCGGCCTGTCGCCGATCCGTGAGATCGCCATCGACGGCCGCAGCGTGCGGGTCAATGGCCGCCGCCTGCTGCAGTCATTGAGCCCGGTGGATACGGCCGGGGCGGCGCCGTTCGGCGCCGACGGCAGCACCGAGATCACCGCAGCCATTGCCACCGGCACCCTGCCCCGTGCAGGCCAGGCCAGCGATGCCGCCGGGCTGGCCGCCGCCGCGCTGGGCTATCGCGTGCAGTTGGCGCCCGGGCAAAGCCGCTCGGTCGTGGTCGCCTTCCCGCTCGGCACCGCTGCGGCCGGTGCCGATGGCACATTGCCCGAGGCCCCGCCACTGGACCTGGCCGATGCGCCCGTCGATGCCGATGCTGCCTTCGAAGCCCTGGCCGGCCAGGCATCGGCCGACTGGCAGGCGCGGCTGGGCCAGGTCGGGCTGCGCCTGCCCGACCCCTCGCTGGTGGACATGCTGCGCGCGCAGGCCGCCTACATGCTGATCAACCAGACCGGGCCGGCCATGCAGCCGGGTCCACGCAATTACAACCGCTCCTTCATCCGCGACGGCATGGCCACCTCGGCGGTGCTGCTGCGCATGGGCGAGGCCAAGGTCGCGCGCGACTACCTGGCCTGGTACAGCGCACACGGCGTGCATGCCAACGGGCTGGTGTCGCCGATCCTCAATGACGATGGCAGCGTCAACACCGGCTTCGGCTCGGATATCGAATACGACAGCCAGGGCCAGTACGTCACGCTGGTGGCCGACGTGGCCCGCCTGGACGGCGGCCCCGAATCGGTGCGCGCGTACCTGCCCAAGGTAAAGGCCGCGTTGCGTTTCCTGCAGGAGCTGCGCGAGCGCACGCTGGTGCCGGGCTACATGTCCGGCCAGCCGGCACCGGCGCGTTTTGCCGGCATCCTGGCCCCGTCGATCAGCCACGAAGGCTATCCCTCGCCCACCCACAGCTACTGGGACGACTACTGGGGCCTGAAGGGCTGGCATGACGGGGCGTGGCTGGCCGAGTCGCTCGGCGACCACCAGACCGCCGCCTGGGCGCGTGCGCAGTACAAGGCGCTGTACGACGCGCTGGGCGCCTCGATCCGCGCCACGATGGCGTGGAAGGGCATCGACTTCATTCCCTCGTCGGCCGATCTGGGCGATGGCGACCCGACCGGTGTGTCGATCGCCCTGGATCCGACCGGCGCGCAGAGTGTGCTGCCTGCGGAGGCGCTGCACACCACGTTCGCGCGTTACCTGGAAGACGTGCGCAGGCGCAGGCAGCCCGATGCGCTGTATGCCTACACGCCCTATGAGATCCGCAACGTGCTCAGCTACGTACACCTGGACCAGCCGGCCGCCGCCGATGAGCTGCTGCAGGGCCTGCTGCACGACCGCCGCCCAGTGGAATGGCAGGTACTGGCCGAAGTGGTGCATTCGCGGCTGCGCTTTCCGCGCTACCTGGGCGACATGCCTCATACCTGGATCGGTGCCGAGTACGGGCGCACGTTGTTTGGCATGCTGATGCGCGAGGACGACGATGCACTGTCGCTGCTGCCGGGTGCGCCGCCGTCGTGGGTGGCCGGGGACGGCCTGGCCATCGAGCGCCTGCCCACCGCCTACGGCACCCTGCAACTGCAGGCGCGACAGCGCGACGATGCGCTGCAGCTCACGTTGGGCCCGGGCCTGCGCCGCGATGCTGCGGTGCGCGTGTGGTGGCCGTCGCGCACGCGGCCGGCCAGCGTGCGCGTGGATGGGCGCGCGGTGAGCGACTACGATGCAGACGGCGTGCTGCTGGCGCGGCCGTTCCGCACGCTGGAGGCGCGCTGGTGAGCGGACTGCACACCCCGGCGCAGGACGCGGGCATGATCGCGATGGACATCAACGGGCACGCCGTGGCGGTGGCATCGCCGGCCCAGCTTGAACAGGCCCTCGCCCGGGCCAGGCAGCTGCCACGCTTTGAATTGTGGATGACCAGCCCGGCCGGGACGACGCTCTGCATGCTGCGCAACGGCGCCCATGCCTGGCTGATGTTCGTGCCCGGCGAAGGCGAGCCGGGGGTGCGCTCCTGCGGCGATCCGGCGCGGCCGGGATCGGTCGACTACCTGCTGGGCAACGGTCAGCTGGACCCCTACCCGCTTTCCTGGTGCGTGGAGGTCGAGCACTGCCTCGGCGCCCTCGCCAGCTTCCATCGCAGCGGCGGTGACCGGCCGCAGGGCATCGCCTGGGCCGATCCCTGACCGTCACAGATCGGGCAGCCCCGGCGGATTGGTCTGCGATCGGGGCACCGCCTCTTCGCTCACGTTCCAGCGCTTGAGGGCCTGTGCGTAGGTACCCGAGGCGATCTGGGTGTTCAACGCCTGGGTGATCGGCGCGGCCAGGCCACTGCCCTTGCGCGTGGTCACCGAGATGGCCGCCGCGTCCGGCCAGCCACCGGGAAACAGGCCGACCCGGCGCACCTTGCCATCGCGGGCGGAGTACGCGCCGGTGGCATTGGGCTCGAAGGATACATCGGCGCGCCCGGTGATCACCGCCAGGCGCCCGACCACCGCATCGTCGAAGTACTGGTACTCCACCGGCTTCAAACCGGCGGCGATGTTCTGCCGGTCCCATGCGCGCAGGATCTGGTCCTGGTTGGTGCTCGCCCCGACCACCACCTTCAGCCCGGCCACGTCGGCCGGCGTGGTGATCTTGCGGATCGGCCCATCGGTGCGCGTGTAGATGCCAAGCAGGTCGAACCGGTAGCTGGAAAAGTCGAACTTCTGCTTGCGCGCCTCGGTCACGGTGATGTTGGAGATCACCGCATCGTATTTGCCCGACTCCAGCCCCAGCGGCCAATCCGGCCAGGCCACCGGCACCAGCACCAGCTTCAGGCCCAGGCCGTCGGCGATCAACCGGGCGATGTCTGGTTCCACCCCCACGATCTGTTTGTTGTCGGCGCCGTAGTCAGCCAGCGGCAGTTGCCCCGGATGCGTGGCCACGGTCAACGTGCCCGGGGTGACGAACGTGAAGCCGGCCGGGATCAAAGCGGTCGCCTTCGGATCCGGCGTGCCCTGCAAGGCCGGCGCGGCATCACCGGCCAGCGTAGCGCGCGCCGCCGGTGCCGGGCCGCTGCCCTGCTGGACGCGCGAGTAGACGATGCCGGCAACACCGATCACCAGCACTGCGGCAATCAGTGCGCCGCCGGTGGAGACACGTCGCTTGTGGGGGGCGTTCATGCGGATTCCCTGCAAAAAGTGAAAGGTACGGTTACAGCGTCTTGGCAAGGAACTCGGCCGTGCGCGGTTGGCGCGGCCGGTCGAACACCACCGCCGGCGGGCCCTGCTCCACGACCCGGCCCTGGTCCATCATCACCACGTGGTCGGCCACGCGGCGGGCGAAGCCCAGCTCGTGGGTAACGATCACCAGGGTGGTGCCCGAGCGCGCCAGCTCTTCGATCACGCTCAGCACTTCGGCCACCAGCTCCGGGTCCAGTGCCGAGGTCGGCTCGTCGAACAGCAGCACCTTGGGCTGCAGCGCCAACGCACGCGCAATGGCAATGCGCTGCTGCTGGCCACCGGAAAGCTCACGCGGATAGGCATGCGCCTTGTCGGCCAGACCGATCCGCTCCAGCAGGTCGTACGCCTGCTGCTCGGCCTGGACGCGGGCAATGCCGCGCACCGCGATCGGTGCCTCCACAATGTTCTCCAGCGCGGTCAGGTGCGGGAACAGGTTGAAGCTCTGGAACACCATGCCCACGTCGGCACGGCGGCGGCGGATTTCGCCCTCGGGCAACTCGTACAGGGTGTCGCCCTCGCGGCGATAGCCCACCAGCTGCCCGCCCACGGTCACGAACCCTTGGTCGGCACGTTCCAGGTGGTTGATCAGGCGCAGCAGGGTGGATTTGCCGGCGCCGGACGGGCCGATCAGCACGGTGACGCTGCCTGCCTTCAACTCCAGGTGCACGTCATCGAGCACGGTCTGGTCGCCGAACACTTTGCCCACGCCCTGCAGCGACACCGTGGCGCCGTTGCCCTGCAGGACCGGGGCGATCGACGGACGCGACCCGGCGCGGGAAGCGGTGGCCGCTGCAGGCGAACGTGGCGGCACCTTGGACACCGTGCGTTCGCGCTGCAGCTGGCCGCGCGCGAAGCGTCGCTCGATGCGGTGCTGGGCCAGCGACAGCACGGTGAGGATGACCAGGTACCAGACCGTGGCCACCATCAGCAGCGGCACCACTTCCAGGTTGCGCCGGTAGATCACGTGCACGGTGTAGAAGAGTTCCGGCAACGCCAGCACGTAGACCACCGAAGTGCTCTTGGCCAGCCCGATCACGTCGTTGAACGCGGCCGGCAGGATCGAGCGCATGGCCTGCGGCAGGATGATGCGGCGGATCTGCCGCCCGCGCGGCAGCCCGAGCGCCGCCGAGGCTTCGTACTGTCCGTGGTCCACCGAGAGAATGCCGCCGCGGATCACCTCGGCCGAGAACGCCGCCTGGTTGAGCGTCAGCCCCAGCACCGCGGCGGTGAACACGCCGATTAGCTGCGTGGTCGGGTACGAGAACAGGGTGATGCTGGTGAACGGCACGCCCAGCGCGATGGTGCTGTACAGATAGCCCAGGTTGTTGAGCAGCAGCAACAGCACCAGCAAGGGGATCGAGCGGAACAGCCACACGTAGCCCCACGACACTGCCGCCAGCAGCGGCGAGCCGGACACCCGCGCCAGCGCCAGCACGGTGCCCAGGCCGAAGCCCAGCGCAGTGCCCAGGGCGGTCAGCCACAACGTGCGGGCCAGCCCTTCCAGCACCGGGCGGGCGAAGAACCATTCGGCGAACGTGCCCCAGCCCCAGCGCGGGTTGCCCAGCACCGACTGCAGGCCGAACAGGATCAAGGCCAACGCCAGCACGGTACCGGCCAGCTGCAGCGGATGCCGCGCCGGCACGATGCGCAGCGCAGACGATGACGTGGTGGGTGTTGCGATGCCCGGCAGCGTGCTGGATGGGGTACTCATGCGTGGACTCCCTGCCGCTGCGGCGGCGCGGCGTTGGCAGCCGGATGCAGCAGCGGCAGATGCTTTTCGAACGGCAGGTGGGCCACGGTTTCCGGGTCGGCGTGCAGGTCGAACAGCGCGCGGTAGCCATGGCCCAGGTACAGCCCCACCGCTTCGGGCTGGCGGAATCCGGTGGTCAGGTACACGCGCCGGTAGCCCTGCCGCACGGCCTGGTCCTCCAGCTCCTGCAGCACGCGCCGCGCGATGCCCTGGCGGCGCAGCCCCGGCAACGTCCAGATCCGCTTGAACTCGGCGGTGTCGGCATCGCGGTGCGGCATGAACGCCCCGCCGGAGATGGCCGCGCCGTCGCGCAGCAGCAGCACGAACGCCCCCACCGGCGCGGCGAATGCCTCGGCCGGGTAGCGCTCCAGTTCTTCGCGGGCGCTGCCGCCGATACGGCCACGTACATCCGCGTAGCGGCTGTCGTACTCCTGCTCCAGTCCATCGAACAGCGGCCTGGCCAGCGGGTCGTGCACCGAGGTGTACAGGAACAGGTCGCTCATGCCGCATCCTCCACCAGGTAACGCTCGGCCAGCCGCGCCCACAGGCTGGCCGCCGGCGCGATGGCGGCATCGTTGAACACGTAGCGCGGGCTGTGCAGCGGCGCACTGTCGCCGTTGCCCACGAACACGAAACTGCCCGGCCGGGCCTGCAGCAGGAAGGCGAAATCCTCGCTGGCCGTGCGCGGCGCAAACCCGTCCACCACCTGCTGCGCACCAAACGCGTCCAGCGCCACCTGGCGCACGAACGCGGTCTGCTCGGGATGGTTGATCACGCTGGGAAAACCACGCGGGAACTCGACCTCGGCACGCGCACCGAAGGCGGCCGCGGTGTGTTCGGCAATCTCGGTGACGCGGCGGCGCAGGGTGTCGCGCACCTCGGGAAGGTAGGCGCGCACGGTGAGGGTCAGCTCGACCACATCGGGAATCACGTTGGCGGCCTTGCCACCGTGGATGGAGCCCACCGTGACCACGCCCATCTGGCGCGGATCGACATTGCGCGACACCACGCTCTGCAGCGCGGTCACGATATGCGCCGCGGCCAGGATCGGGTCGACACTGCCCTGCGGCTCGGCCCCATGGCCGCCCTTGCCCACCACCCGCACTTTCGCCCAATCCACCGATGCCATCGCCGGGCCATCGACGAACCCGAAGTGCCCCACCGGCACGCCGGGCCAGTTGTGCAGGCCGTAGATCGCATCCACCGGGAAGCGCTCGAACAGGCCGTCGGCGATCATCTTCGATGCGCCCGAGCCGGTTTCTTCCGCCGGCTGGAACACCAGCTGCAGGGTGCCGCCGAAGCGCCCGTGGTGGGCCAGGTAGTGCGCGGCCGCGAGCAGGATGGCGGTGTGGCCATCGTGGCCGCAGGCATGCATCAGCCCGTCGCGCTGGCTGGCATAGTCGAGCCCGGATGCCTCGTGGATCGGCAGTGCGTCGATGTCGGCGCGCAGGCCCAGGCGACGGCGGCCCTGCCCGCGCTGCAGCGTGCCCACCACCCCGGTACCGCCAACGCCGGTGGTGACCGCGTAGCCCCACTGCTGCAGCAGCTCGGCCACGCGGGCGCTGGTGCGGTGCTCCTCGAAGGCCAGCTCGGGGTGCTGGTGCAGGTCGTGGCGGATCGCAATGGCGTCGGCATTGCGCGCTGCGATGGCAGGCAGCACACCGCCGTGCAGGGGAACGATATCAACCGGGGGCCGGTGCAGAATGGTCATCGTGATGCTCCTTCAGCCCGCCTTGCGCACGGGTGCGGTGTCGCCGGCGTGGCGGCTGGCCTTGCGCGGCAGCCCCAGGTGGTCACGCAACGTGCCGCCCTCCAACGTGCCGCGGTGGTAGCCCCGCGCCTGCAGGATCGGCAATACCTGGCCGACGAAATCGTCCAGGCCCTCACGTTGCACCGAGAAGCCCAGGATGAAGCCATCGCTGGCACCGGCCTCGAACCAGCGGATCAGCTCATCGGCCACGTGCTCGGCGGTGCCGATGAAGTTCGGTCGCGGGCTGACCGCCTGCAACGCTACCTGGCGCAGGGTCAGGCCCTGCGCGCGGGCGTCCTGCTTGATCTTGTCGGTGGTTGACCGGAAGGCGTTGGCACCGATGTCGCCCAGCGCCGGGAACGGAGCGTCCGGGTCGTACTGGGTGAAGTCGTGGTGGTCGAAGAAACGCCCCAGGTAGGCCAGCGCATCGTCCAGCCCGGCCAGCGCGGCGATGGCCTGGTACTTGGCTTCGGCCTCTTCGGCGGTGGCGCCGACGATCGGCCCGATGCCGGGGAAGATCTTTACATCGGCGGCGCTGCGACCGTGTGCGATCGCTGCGTTCTTCACCTTCTGGGTAAACGCGCGGGTTTCTTCCAGCGACGGCGCATGGGTGAACACCGCATCGGCGTATTTGCCGGCCAGCGCAATGCCGTCGTCGGACGCGCCGGCCTGGAAGATCACCGGCTGCCCCTGCGGCGAGCGCTGGATGTTGAGCGGGCCTTCCACCTGGAAGAACCGGCCCTTGTGGTCGAGCCGGCGGAACTTTTCAGGCGCGAAGAAGGTGCCGCTGTCGCGGTCGCGCACGAAGGCATCGTCGTCCCAGGAATCCCACAGGCCCTGCACCACCTCCAGATACTCGTCGGCGATCTGGTAGCGCAGCGCATGCTCGGGGTGCGGGCGGCCGTAGTTGCGGCCCGAGCCTTCCAGCGGCGAGGTCACCACGTTCCAGCCCGCGCGCCCGCCGCTGATCAGGTCCAGCGAGGCGAACTGCCGTGCCACCGTATAAGGATCGCTGTAGGAGGTGGACAAGGTGCCGGCCAGGCCGATCCTGGTGGTGGCCGTGGCCAGCGCCGACAGCAGTGTGATCGGCTCGAAGCGGTTGAGGAAATGCGGGATCGATTTTTCGTTGATGTACAGGCCATCGGCCACGAAGCCGAATGCGATGCCGTGGTCTTCGGCGGTGCGTGCCACGTCGACGTAGTACTGCAGGTTGACGCTGGCGTCGGCCACGTTGGAGGGGTGTTTCCAGGCGTGCATGTGGCTGCCGGGGCCCTGCAGCATGATGCCGAACGGAATGGGACGCGGGGTCTTGCTCATGGCGTTCTCCTGGGGATCAGGCCACCGCCGCGCGGGGCGCGGGCGACAGCAGTTCGAGTGAGGTGAGGCGTGCGTCGAGGTCGGCCACCGGCGCATCCAGGATGAATTCGCCTACACCGAAGCGCTGGTGCAGGTCGTCAAGCGCGCGGCGCACTTGGTGTGCATCGCCGGACAGCACGCTGGGATGGGTTTCTTCGATGCGGTAGTCGGCCACGCCCACCTGCCGTGCATACTCGGCGGCCGCTTCCGGGTTGGGCAGATTGACGGTTTGCCCCGGCCCCAGGTGCAGTTTGTAGATGCGCAACGCGCCCAGATGGCGCGCGGCCGCCTCGGCCGTGGGTGCAGCAAAGGCCACCGTGGCCAGCAACGGGGCCTGCGAGGACACCGCGCGGTAGGCGTTGAAGGCCGCCTCGATACTGCGCGGGTCGCCATCGAAATGCGCCGCATAGACGAAGCGCCAGCCGAGCTCGGCCGCCAGGCGTGCGCTCTGTGGGCTGGCGCCGAGCAGGAAGCGCTCCGGCGGCGTGCGCGGCAGCGGTCGGGCCTGCGCGGCGGCATGCGGGTGGTCGGCGGGCAGGCTGCTGGACAGGAAGCCGTCCAGATCGTGGAGCTGCTGCTCGAACGCACCGGCCGGCGTACGTCCGGCCGCCAGCGCCGCCGTGGAGGCCGGCAGTCCGCCAGGTGCCTTGCCGATGCCCAGGTCCACCCGGCCCGGGGCCAGGCTGGCCAGCAGGTTGAAGGTTTCGGCCACCTTGTACGGCGCGTAGTGGCGCAGCATTACCCCGCCGGTACCCACGCGGATGCGCGCGGTCTGTGCCAGCACCCAGGCCGCCAGCACTTCCGGCGCGGGGCTGGCCAGTTGCGGGGTGGCGTGGTGTTCGGCGAACCAGTACCGGTGGTAGCCCAGGTGCTCGGCATGCTGGGCCAGGCGCAGGCTGTCGCGCAGCGCCTGCTCGGGCGTGCCACCGTCGCGGATCGGGCTTTTGTCCAGCACGCTGGTCAGGTAGCTCATCGTGTGTTCCTTGCTCAGGGATGGGCCACGGGAATGCCCAGCAACCCGTTCAGCGCGGCCAGGATCGGTTCGGCACCGGAGATGTACTGGCGGTCGTCGTGCGCGCCACTGGCATGCGCCGACTGCACGCCTTGCGGCAACACCAGCTTGGGCAGCGACTGGTCCTGTTCGCCGATCTCGGCGATCACTTCGCGGCGCGGCCGGGCAAATCCGATCCGGCGCACATCCAGCTGCGCATCCAGCCCCTCGATGCTCGACAGCGCGCCCTCCAGCAGCAGGCTGTGTCGGCAGAAAAAGCGCTGGCCCGGCAGCTGGCCGTCTTCGAATTCACGGTCGAGCAGGAACAGGATGGGTTTACTCGGGGGATAAGCAGACACGGATACGTTCCTCGTCATGGCCGGCAACAGCGCGCCGTTGGAACCTTGATGCTAGAGACGTGGCCGCGCGGGCCTGCGTCGTAACTCGACAATCAGCGGTCGGATCCGGCCACGCAAATGCGCGTTGGCCATATGCAAAACGCCTGGGGTTATGGGGCCGCACGCAAACGGGGTGCAGCGGCAGCGCCCGCCCACCCCAGCGCCGGCGCAATCTGTTCGGCCACGATCTGCAGGATCCGGCGGTAGTCGCTGGCAGGAAGTTCATAGGGCAGCTCCACGCGCAGCTCGTGGACCTGCTGCAGCACCGGATCGGCCTGCAGCAGGTCCACGATCTGCGCAGCGCTGCCCACCACGTCCGCGGCAAACACCGTGCGCCGCGGCCCTTGCGGTTCCAGCGTGCGCGCGTGGCGCTGTGCGGCGAATGCGAGCAGACGCTGGCGGGTGGCAGCGTCGGCGCCGTCCAGTGGCACCAGTACCCGACCTGCGGCGACGCGTGGCGCGGCCCCCTCAGCCAGGCCGCTGCGATACACCGCCAGGTGCTCGCGTTGGGTGGACACGAAGTCCGCATGGGTTTCAGCGCGCGCCACGTTGCCCAGCAGCAGGTGCAGCCCCTGCCCCGCCGCCCAGCGCGCCGACGGCAGCGAACCGGCGCCATACCAGAGCCGACGTGCAAGCCCGGGCGCATGCGGTTGCAGGCGCGGACGGTACTGCGACACCGCATTGCCCACCCGGGTATCCGCGTTGCCCAATGGATGGCCGTGCAGCGCCTCGATCAAGCGCCCCACCCGCGTGTACGAAAAGTCGATGCGCGCCGGATCGCCATCGAACAGCAGGTGGCCCACCAGGTCTGCAAACGGCGGCGGTCCCGCGCTCACACCCACCTGCAGGCGGCCACCGGCCAGCACGTCCAGCAGTGACAGATCCTCGGCCAGGCGGAACGGGGTTTCATACCCGAGCTGGATCACCGCCGTGCCCAGTTCGATGCGCCGGGTGTGCTGGCTGGCCGCCGCCAGGAACACCGCCGCCGAGCTGATGCCCGGCTCCAGGTGGCGATGCCGCACCCACGCGCCGTCGTACCCCAGCGTTTCGGCAAAGGCGATCAGCGCCAACGCATCGTCCAGGCCGCTACGCGGATCGTCGGGCCGGTAGCTGCCGGGGGTGAGCAAGGCCAGATGCCGCAGCTGCATGCGCCGACGCCTACGCGATGCGGCGCAAGGGCACCGGCACCGCGGCCGGTGACAGGTGGGCCGCGGCACGCTCGGCAGCCAGCACGATGCGTGCCTGCAACGCGGCACTGCTGACCTGGTCGCCACTGAAATCGGCCGGCGTGGCGTACACGCCGATCGGCAGCGTGTGCGCCTGCAGGAAGCTGAACAACGGGCGCAGCTGGTGGTCGATCACCAGCGCGTGCCGCTCACTGCCGCCGGTGGCCGCCAGCAGCACCGGCACATCCACCAGCGCCTCCAGTCCGATGAAGTCCACCAGGTGCTTGAACAGGCCGGGGTACGAGCCGCGGTACACCGGTGCAGCGGCAATCAGCAGCTCGGCCGCCTCGATCCGTTGCAGCGCCTGTTCGATGCGCGGCTCCACTTCCTCGCGGGTGAGCGCCTGCCCCAGCGAGCGCGCAATGGGCGCCAGTTCCACCAGCTGCACATCGATATGCAGCCGGTCACGCAGCTGGTCCAGCAGCTGCCGTACCAGCAACAACGTGCGTGAGTTGGCCGAGCTGGTCGGCGAACCGATCAGCGCGACCACGTTCAATGCAGATGACATCGCCATGCTCCCTGTAGAGCCGACCGTTGGTCGGCTGCGGTAGAGCCGACCTGGTCGGCTGCGGTTGCGGTAGAGCCGACCGTTGGTCGGCTGCGGCCGCGGTAGTGCCGACCGTTGGTCGGCTGCGTTTGCTCAGAACCGGTAACTGATGCGCCCATACCAGAACGCACCGATGGTGCTCAGCACATCGCCGGTGTCCCACGTGGTTTCGATGCTGGCCACGTCGGTGGCGCTACGGGCGTACGCGGGCACCTTGCGGGTGCGCTTGTCGAACACGTTGTTGACGCCCAGCGCCGCGCTCCAGCCACCGCCCAGCTCGGCACTGCCGGACAGGTTGGTGACCAGCACCGGCGGCTGCCTGTACTCCACCCCGTTGTTGAGGCGCTTGATCGGCCCGTAGTAGGTGACATCCACATTCGAGCGCCAGCGCCCGTGTTGCCAGCCCAGCCCGGCCACCTGCGTGTAGGACGGCGTGCGGAAACGCAGCGCGTACTCACTCGACTTCGTCAGCAGGTTGATGTTGGGCAGCCCCTGCAGCACCGCGGGGATGTCGCGCACTTTCTGGATGGTGGTGCGGCCCACGTTGGCGGCGTAGCTCCAGCGCAGCTTGCCCCAGGCGGTTTCCTGGTTGGCTTCGAGCGTCAGCTCCAGGCCCCGCGTGCGGGTGTCGCCCACGTTGGTGAAGTAGCTGGCATAGAACGCATCGCCCGGCAGGATGCTGATGCCCGCCGTGCCCAGCAGCGCATCGATCGTGTTCTTCTGCGCGGCGCTCAGCACCGTGCCGCTGTTGTCGGTGATGCGTGCCGGGTCCTGTGCGTTGTAGCCGATCTGGCTGGACTGGCCGAGTTGGCCGCGGATATCGATCTGGTAAGCATCCAGCGCCAGGTGGAAGGACGCGCTCGGGTCCCAGGTCACGCCCAGGCTGTAGTTGTTGGCCTTCTCCGGTTGCAGCGGCGTCGCCCCCAACGCCAGCGCGGCCGGCGAGGACACCTGCGCCACCAGCGTGGTGCCGCACGGGCAGCTGCCGGTGGCCTGGTAGTACTGCGCGCCCAGGCTGGGGGCGTGGAAGCCATTGCTCACCGTGGCGCGTACGCCGAACGCATCGGTCACATCAAAGCGCGTGGTCAGCCGCCCGGTCGATACGCTGCCGAAATCGGAATGGTCCTCCCAGCGCGCCGCGGCATCCAGGTACCAGCGCGAAGTCACGTTGGTGGCCGCACCGATGTACACCGCCTTGCTGTTGCGCGTGGCCTCCACCGCATCAGCGGTGGAATACCCCACGAACGCGGCCGCGCCAAACCCGGTGTACGACTCCCACTGCCCGGCGCCCCGCTCATAGCGCTCGTGCTGGTATTCCGCACCGGCGCTGATCTCCAGCGGCGAGGCAAACGCGCCCACGTCGACGCTGCGGCGCAGGTCCAGGTTGGCAATGCCCTGCTGGTAGTCCAGCTTGCCGTCGTAGAAATCGGTCGGCGCGCCCGGGTAGGCCAGTGAGAAATTGGCCGAGTTCCGCGTATAGGTGCGCACCGTGTTGCGATTGCCGGTCAGGCTGCCGTCGATGTCCCAGCCACCCCAATGGCCCTTGACCCCGGCGGTGCCGGTGTACTGCTTCTCCTTGGTCTCCAGGACCGGCAGGAAACCGTCGGGCCACACATTCAGCACGCTCGGCGCCTTGTAGGTACCGAAGATCGTCGCCGGCAGCCGGAAGTTCTGGATCGCCTGCGCATCGCGGTCGCTGGCCGTGGCGGTGGCGTAGAACTGTGCGTTCTCGCCCAGGCCATGGCCCGCGTTCACCGCCAGGGCGGTCAACGCGTACGAGGGCGAACTCAGGATGGTGTTGGCCTCGGGATTGCGCGTTGCCTCGGCCGGGTTGGGGGTGGTACCGGCCGGCAACCGGTTGTTCGGCCGCAGCGCCACCAGGTTGCCGTTGGCATCCACGGCGGGATAACTCAGGTAATCATCGATGTAGTGACGCGTGCGGATGGCGTGGTGTTGCCGGGTGTTCTCGCCGGACAGACTGATGAAGCCATCACGCCCCCACGGCAGCCCGATGTTGGCGCGCACGCTGGTGCGGGTCCCATCGCCATCGATGCTCTGCCCGCTTTCCACCGACACATCGCCGCCGTGTGCGTTCGACTTCAGGATCACGTTGATCACCCCGGTGATCGCGTCGGAGCCATACAGCGCCGATGCGCCATCGCGCAGCACTTCGATATGGTCGATGGCCGCGACCGGAATCAACGCGAGGTCGGTCCAGGCGTGGCCCGGGTAGCCGCCGCCGTTGGCGCCGCTGACATAGGCACTGGCGTTGCGGCGCTTGCCGTTGACCAGCACCAGCGTGTACCCCGGCGACAGGTTGCGCAGCTGGTAGCCGCGGATCAGGCTTTCCTGGTCGCTCTGGTAGCCACCGATCTGGCTCAGCGACGGCAGGCTGCGCTGCAGCGCTTCCAGCAGGTTGGCCTGCCCGGTGGACGCCAGGTCTTCGGCCGAAATCACATCGATGGGCGTGGAGCTGTTCTTGACCGTGCGGTTGCTGGTGCGCGAGCCGGTGACCACCACGGCATCCAGCGTGGAGGCGGCGGCGGTACCGGCGGCCACCACCGACTCCGGCGGTGCATCCGGTCCGGCGGCGTGGGCAGCGCCTGCACCCAGTGCAAGCGCGATCAGGACAGACAGGGAGGTCAGCGTCGGCACGCGTGCCGCAGGCAGGGAGCGGAAGGCAGGAGGCATGGGGACTCTTGAAGGAAGGAGGACGGTCAGGTCCGCGACGGTGCGTCGCAGGGCATCAGCTGGCGTTGGGCGCAGCGCACCGGCAACATCGCGACAGAGAGGGGAGGAACATTTCGCGGCCTGATCGGAAACAGGCCTCCATTCAAGGGCCTGCGCGCAGCGCGCAACAGTCGTTCACGCGCCACCCACCCGCAACATCGCGCCATGCACATGCCCGTTCGGCATGACCTTAGACGCCGACCCCGCGCACACGCCGCGCGTGGATGCCCCATCGCCGGGCATCGATGCGCGACACCGGCGGCCATATATCCCGATGGCATGACCTCATTCGCGCCCCGCCCTGCGTGGCCGCGCCTACCCCGCTAGCATCAAACGATGCTCTCCGCTCATGCCCCGCACACACCGCCCACCGTCGCCATTGCGGCCTGCCACGGCCAGGGCCTGTTCGAGTTCGGCTGCGCCGTCGGCCTGTTCGCGCCCATCCGCCCCGAGTTGGACGTGGCTTGGTACACCACCCAGGTGTGCGCCGCCGAACCCGGACCCCTGCGCATGCTCGGCGGCACCCACGTGCAGCTGCCTTACGGACTGGAGGCGCTGGACCACGCCGACACCATCGTGGTGCCCGGCTGGCGTGATCCGGCCGAGCGCCCACCGCAGCCATTGCTGGATGCGCTCACCCGCGCCCACCAGCGCGGCGCACGCATCACCTCGATCTGTTCGGGTGCCTTCGTGTTGGCGTGGGCCGGCCTGCTCGACGGCCGCAGCGCCACCACCCACTGGCGACTCACCGACACCCTCGCCCGCGAGTTCCCCAACGTGCGGGTGCGCGAGAACGCGCTGTACGTCGACGAGGGCAGCATCATCACCTCCGCCGGTTCGGCCACCGGCATGGACATGATGCTGCACCTGGTGCGCAAGGATTACGGCGCGCGCGTGGCCAACCTGGTGGCCGAGCGGCTGGTGCTGGCACCGTGGCGGGACGCCGAGCGCAGCCAGCGCGTGGTGCGCTCGATACCGGTGGGTGAACCCACCCGGCTGGCCCGGCTGATGGAATGGCTGCGCCGCAACCTGCGCGAGGAACACTCGCTCAAGAGCCTGTCCGAGCAGGCCGCACTCAGCCAGCGCACGCTCCAGCGGCAGTTCCTCGACGCGACCGGGTTGTCACCGATCGACTGGCTGATCCGCGAGCGCGTGGCCTACGCGCGCGAACTGCTGGAAACCACCGACCGCCCGCTGCACTGGGTGGCCGAGCAGGCCGGGTTTGGCTCGCAGGAATCGTTCCGGCGCCATTTCCGCGGGCAGACCGCGCTCAGCCCGGCGACCTACCGCGACCGGCACCGGGAAGCCGCCACGGCGCGCGGACCCGGCTGCTGACCGGCGACGGCCTTATCCGGCAGGCTGCAACTGGCCTGTGCCGCGCGACTGTGCCCGGATATGCCAGCACTGCAGCGCGAACCCGATCACGAACAGCACCAGCCACACCAGCAGCGTGCCCTGCACCACCGGCGCCAACGGTGCCTGCGCCAGCGGGTGTGCGGGAGGCAGGCGGGTCAGCGTTTCATTGGTGCCCGGCACCAGCGACAGCAGGAACGTGAAAGACAGCGCAAAGGTGGCCAGGTAGGGCCTGAGCCGGCCCAGGAAGCCGAGCCGAGGCACCAGCACCCCACCAGAGGCGATCAACAGGATGACGACGCCGAAGGCGTGCCCGGGATTGAGGCCGCCCGTGCTGGAGACGGTGAACGAGGTGACCACCGACAGCACCAGACCCAGCAGATACACCTTGCCCGAGCGCGTGGCCGGGTCGATGGCGCGATGCCGGATGAAGCCGTAGATGCCGGCGACCAGGGGAACCAGGCTGAGCGCCGTATGGAGGACGCCGAGGTGCGAAAGCGGATGACTCATGGAAAGCCTCAGGAGGTAGGTGGTTATGGTTGCTGCCGGTTGATCGGGCACATCACGGGAATCGCGTACCTACTAGTAGGTAGATGCATGAGGTAAATAAAAGGGAACGACACGAAATGCGTCGTTCCCCGGTGAAAATCAGGCTGCCCTGACCAGCCGGGCTATCGAAAGCTGGCCCAGGGTATGGAAGGTATGCGGATCGCCGAAGCCACGTGCGGCCAGCATCGCCCCATGCACCGAGGCCATGAAGGCCCGGGCCTCGTCGGCGGCCGGACCCTGCAGGCAAAGCTGCCCGGTGGCGGCCCCCTTCTGCAGCACGGCGGTCAGCCAGGAGGTGAGGTCATCGAAGTGCCCCCGCACCTCCTCCACGATCTGCGCCGGCAGCAGCGGCAGCTCGGCGGCCAGCATGGCGCAGATGCAGAACGAGGAAGTGCCGCCGCGGATGCAGGTGGACCAGTAATCCACATACGCGTTGAGCTCTTTCAGCGGGTCGTCCAGCTGGCGGTCCAGCACGGCCAGCCCCTCGCGCGCCTCGGCGCGATACAGCGCCACCACCACCTGCACCAGCTCGGCCTTGCTGGGGAAATGATGGTGGATGCTGGCCTTGCTGATGTTCACCCGCACGGCGATGTCGGCGTAGCTGAAACCGTTGTAGCCGCCCGTCTCCAGCAAGGTGCGGGCGTGGCTGACGATTTCGGCGGCTTTGGGGGAGAGTGCGTCTTTCATGGAGCCACCCTACTAGTAGGTAGATATGCAGTCAAGGGGCCGCTGACATCCAGACAGGCCGTCGGTGTCGCACGGTCCTGGCGCAGACGATTCCGGGTCCTGTCGACCTGCGCGGGATACGCCCCACTGGACCAGGCGACCACGCGGCAACGCCTTCGCAGAGCGGTATCGATCCGCTGCGGCCGAGCTCCCCACGCCGCCTACGTCATTGCACCTACTGTCGGCTGGAACCCATCGCTGTGGAGCTCCCCGAGCCGGAACAGGTCGCCCGAATCGAAGCCCACGACCACGCCCACCGGCTCCACCGCACCCAGCAGCTGATAGATGCGTCCATCCAGCGAAGCGCGGAGCAGCAACGTTGCGAACGACAACGCAAACACTATGTGGCCGGGCGTGCCCAGTCCGGTAACCTCGTCCTCGTTGCAGATCACGCCGGCCGCTTTCAATGTCGCCGAGCCGAGGTAGGCCTTGTCGGGATAGTGGCTGGGGTTGCGCCACAACCACTCGCAGGCCTTGTCCTCCGGTTCGTAGTGACTCAACAGACCGAAATACAGGTCCGCGAATTCCACCCCGTCGCGGGTGGCACGTTCGCCAAGCCCGAAATAGATCGCGCGCACCGGGAAGGGGCACGGTGCCCGCCGCAGCACGCGGGTGAGCCACTTGCCCAGGCCGGCACTCTGTACCGAACAATCGAGTTCCTTCAGTGCCGCCCAGGACGGGTGTGGGATGCGCTGGTCGCCCCAGGCCAACAGCGTCTGCATGGACTGGCCGACGTCCGTCGAGGTACGCACTTCAGCAGCCAACAGGCGGTAGAAGGCGTTGTAATCCAGCTCTGACATCGTGCTTCCTTGCGGGTACGGGTGGAACCGCGAACTGTAGCGCCTGACGGCGGAATTCGATAAGGCGGCATCGTCACCCAGGCCGGTTCGGCCACCTGCATGGGCATGATGCTGCGCTTGGTGCGTGGATTACAGCGTACGCGTAGCAAACTGGTGGCGCTGCCGATGCTGCAGCGGCCGGCACAGCTGGCCAGTTAGCGAGCTGTCCAGCCACCATCCATCGGAAGTGCCGTGCCGGTGATCTGAGCAGCGGCGTCCGAGGCCAGGAAGACCACCATTTCCCCTAGCTGCTCGGGCGTCACAAATTGCAGCGAGGGCTGTTTTTCGGCCAGCAGTGCGCGCGCGGCGGACTCCTTATCCGTTCCCTCCCGTTCCGCCAACGCGGTGATCTGCTGCTCGACCAGCGACGTTCGCACCCAACCGGGGCAGATGGCGTTGGCCGTGATGCCCGTGCCCACGTTCTCCAGTGCCGTTACTTTGGTGAATCCCACCACGCCATGTTTCGCCGCCACATAAGCAGACTTGTTCACCGACGCAACCAGTCCATGCACCGACGCGATGTTGACCACACGGCCGGATCCCTGCTGCTTCATGTAGGGCAAGGCAGCCGCTGTTGCATGGAACACCGCCGATAGGTTCAGCGCGAGGATCGCATCCCACTTCTCGACCGGAAATTCCTCGATCGACGCGGTGTGCTGGATGCCCGCATTGTTCACCAGAATGTCGATGCGCCCCATCTTCTCGACCGCATGCGCGATCATTTCCCGCACCGCCTCACCACGGGAAAGGTCGGCGCCATCATGCGCCACCCGGACGCCAAACTCGGTCTCCAGGCGGGAACGGATGCGTTCGATCTCCGCCGCATCGCCAAAACCATTCAGCACGATGTCAGCGCCTTGCCGCGCGAGCGCAGTAGCAATGCCAAGGCCGATACCGCTGGTGGAGCCAGTAACCACCGCGACTTTTCCAGTGAACATGGGCGAGATTCCATCGGGCGTAGGCGGTGAGTGTAGCGGCCGGGAAGCCCATCAGCGTATGTCGCCCGCGTGGCCTGAATGGAACCACGCCATGCGTGAATGCCCTGAGCTACCCCGACGTCAGTCCCCTTCTACGGAAATTCCCTGGGATTTTTAGCTCACTGAGACATCACCGTGTGGCACCGACCAGTTCGATTGGGCATTGCTTCGCACAAAGGGCGCCGAACTGATGCTGAACGCCGCCCCCGGAACACGGAGACCCATCTCGCCTGAAGCCAGCCATCAACCACTGCCTCTCGATGTGCGCCTGCACTTTGGCTGACCCAACGTTGACTCCACCTATGAGCATCTACTTACACATCGAACTGATGTACCCCCGAAACTCGCCCCCTACAGCATGAAGCAGGTCTACGTCGGTGAACCAGACAACTATCGGATTTGCCTGCAATGGCCGGAGAGACAAACGCCTAACCTGGTGGAGTGAGCCCAGTAGTACTGCCAAGATATGCTTCAAAGCCTGAACGTCCTGCAGACTTGCCCCTGGCGGGCGCACCACGTGATGACGCAACCGAGGATTGCCGGGTCCAGGATGAGTGTGGTTTCGCTCGATGCGCAGCAAATGAGCATCGCGATACGCGATGGATTCCTCAGTCCGTCAGGCCAACACCACTCGCCTGCCGGTGGACATTGCCAGTACGCAGAATTTCCGCTAAACCATCCTCGACGGAAGCCTACGGATGCCACCCCTTGACTGCCGATGAAGTGACCCGGATTGCTGAGAGCCTTCCAGCGGGCAGCTACTTGAAGAATGAGTAAACCATGCACGAACTCCCCATTGCCGACGCAATATTCTCCGCCCTCCTGAACCATGATGAGGCCGCCCTCGATGCCATCGCGGAAATCCGCGCCGCCGAATGTGTGTTCGTTCGCACCGTCGTCTGTACCGAGGCCCCCGGTGCGGTTGACCTGGATCTCGGACTGAGCTTTTCTTCAAGCGAGTATGTGACTCCGTTCTTCGAGGGACCGCGTGCGTTCTTCATGTCAGCAAGAACCTCCATCGACGCCCGGCTCAACGGCGGCAGGTCCCGTGTCCCAATCGACTTCTCGCTCAGCTTCGATTCGAATTTCGCAGAGAAGCTTCGAGCGGTCGTTTTCGGCGAGAACATCCAGAAAGTCGAACGCGACAGGGTACTCGAAATTCTCATGCTGAAGGCCCGAGACAGCCGTGTCCAGTTTGATGTAATGCCGTTTCTTATCGAGAACACGCGACTGGTCCGTGAGGACCCGTCCAATGCGCGCCCATTGAATACGCTGATCGCATTCCGCATGCTCGATCATCTGGACTGGGACGCCTTGCGAGGTGATCCCAGCCATCTCGTCTTCGATACCTCTTCACAGGTTCTCAGGGACCAGCTCAGACCCGATGCCGAAGCGTTCCTGGTTGAATTGCAGGCCAGTGAGGAAATTGATCGTCACGAAGCCACCAGCGCTCGAACACAGGCGTTGCTGCTACGTTTCGCCCGACTTTGGCACGGGTCGGGGAAAAAGGATAAGGGCCGAATCCTGGGCGAGCTGCTCCATTTCTGCATCGACACGCTAGGGTCGATACCGCTGATCGAGTTGCGGCTTATCTGGAGCGGCATGAATACCGACCAGGGCTCCCCATTCTTCGGGCCCATCATGGGGCGCTCCGCTGGAATGCTGCAGAAGACTCGCGGCATGGCCTGGGACATGACGTTGCTGCGCGCCATGGAGAAGACCGCAACGAAGAATGAGGGCGGCTCCTTCTTCATCCCATCTTTCGTGTCACTTGATCGCCGTTGGCGCGACCTGCTTCGTCTTAATCCAGTGAAAATGATGGTCATAGATGATGCAAATGCTCGCGTACTCTTCAGCCGCGTCGACGAACTGGAGTTCCAACGTGCGCTGGGAGAATGCGCCCCCGCCGGAGTGAAATCAGAGATGACACCCGACAAGGTCGAGGCGCGCCGCACATCGGCGCGGAACATCGACTTGGGCACAGTACAACAGCTTGTCGCAGAAGAAGAGCGCGAGTGTGTCGCACTGGGATTGACTTGACCGCGCGTTGAAGGGATTCGAGCCCTGCAAGAGCGCCCGGTTACACTACTCCTGCGGCAACAGCGGCAGGAATGCGTGGGCAACGTGCAGCGGGCACGCCCGCACTCCACGAGGATTTGCCTCTAGGCACACGACGTGGAAACAACAAGGGCGCCTCTCGGCGCCCTTGTTCTTTCAACTCACTCCCACTCAATAGTCGCCGGCGGCTTCCCCGAGATGTCATAAACCACCCTCGACACCCCCCGCAACTCATTGATGATCCGGTTGCTCACCGTACCCAGGAACTCATACGGCAGATGCGCCCAGTGCGCCGTCATGAAATCGATGGTCTCCACCGCGCGCAGCGCGATCACCCACTCATACGCACGCGCATCACCCACCACGCCCACCGACTTCACCGGCAGGAACACGGCAAACGCCTGGCTGGTCTTGTCGTACAGATCCGCCTTGCGCAGCTCATCAATGAAGATCGCATCGGCCTTGGCCAACAGTTCGGCGTATTCGCGCTTCACTTCGCCCAGGATACGCACGCCCAGGCCCGGGCCCGGGAACGGATGGCGGTAGACCATGCTGCGCGGCAGGCCAAGCTCAACGCCGAGGCGGCGCACTTCGTCCTTGAACAGCTCGCGCAGCGGCTCCACCAGGCCCAGCTTCATGTGCTCCGGCAGGCCGCCCACGTTGTGGTGGCTCTTGATCACGTGCGCCTTGCCGGTCTTGCTGCCGGCCGACTCGATCACGTCGGGGTAGATGGTGCCCTGCGCCAGCCACTTGGCGTTGCTCAGCTTGTTGGACTCTTCGTCGAAGATGTCCACGAACAGGTTGCCGATGATCTTGCGCTTGGCTTCCGGGTCGCTTACGCCTTCCAGCTTGGCGAAGTAGCGGTCGGCGGCGTTCACGCGGATCACCTTGACGCCCATGTGCTCGGCGAACATCGCCATCACCTGGTCGCCTTCCTGCCAGCGCAGCAGGCCGGTATCGACGAACACGCAGGTCAGCTTGTCACCGATCGCCTTGTGCAGCAGCGCGGCAACCACGGACGAATCGACGCCGCCGGACAGGCCGAGGATCACTTCGTCATCTCCGACCTGCTCGCGCACGCGGGCGATCTGGTCGTCGATGATATTGGCGGCAGTCCACAGGGTTTCGCAGCCGCACACGTCCACCACGAAGCGGCGCAGCAGCGCTTGGCCCTGCAGGGTGTGGGTCACTTCCGGGTGGAACTGCACGCCGTACCAGCGCTTCTCTTCGTTGGCCATCGCGGCCACCGGGATGCGATCAGTCACGGCCGTGACGGTGAAGCCCGGCGGGGCGACGGAGACGTGGTCGCCGTGGCTCATCCAGACGTTCAACTTCGGCTCGCCGCCGTGGTCGCTCAGGCCCTTGAACAGCGCATCGGGGTGCACGACGTTGACTTCGGCATGGCCGAATTCACGCTGATCGGCCGCTTCGGTGGCGCCACCGAGCTGGGCGGCCAGGGTCTGCATGCCGTAGCAGATGCCGAAGATCGGCAGGCCGCTGTCGAACACTTCCTGCGGCGCGGCGGGCGCGCCCGGCAGGGTGGTCGATTCCGGGCCACCGGACAGGATGATGCCCTTGGCGCCGAAGGCGGCGATCTCGGCCGGGTTGTGGTCCCACGCCCAGATTTCGCAGTACACGCCGAGCTCGCGGATGCGGCGCGCGATCAGCTGGGTGTACTGCGCACCGAAATCGAGGATGAGGATCTTGTCGTTATGGATGTTGGTCATTCGGGTGCTCGGGAGTAGGTGTAACAGTAAAAGTGCGCAACACGCCCTGGCTCAGTTCAAGCTTCTGCGCCACAGCGACAGCATCATCCGTATTCAATCGCATGCCCAGGTAACCGTCGGCGCGCTGTATGCGGCGCGGGTACGGGTCAGCCCAGATGCAGGTCTCCAGTTGCTCGGTGGCCAAGGTGTACTGCCTGCAGCCCACCAGCACCGAATCAGGACTGATCCTCTCCCCATCCGGCGTCTTGACCATCGTCCGAAGGTCGTCACCTGACCCCAGCCGGTCTGTCCAACCCAGGTGCGCGGCGTTCTCCGCCTCGATCACGCCCATGTCCGGCGGGCGGTCATCGCCATCCAGGCACACCACCCAGGCGGCGAAACTTGACGCCTGCGGGGGCACCACTTCCCAACGGGTCCGGTCGATCGGCGCGAGCGTCCAGCCGCTGGGAATGTCGAGCTGCATGTTCGGGCAGGTCACCCGGCCGGCCGCGACATGGGCCGATGCTGTTGCCGGTGCATCCTCCCCCGCCGCGCAACCGATCGACGCCGCCGCTACCAGCGCGACCAGCACGCTGCGCAGCCCCAGCTGCAGCGAGCGCCACGTTGCCCCACCACGTGGCGTCATCGGCGCGCCTTGCGTGGCTGTGCGCGTGCCGCGCCGTGTCCGGGTTTGTCCGCCCAGCACCGACACGGGCCGGCATAACGCCAGCCCGCAGGTGCCTGCCACGCATTCGGGGGCGGGCCAGTCGCGCATCAGGCGCGGTAGTTCGGCGGTTCTTTGGTGATCTGCACGTCGTGGACGTGGCTCTCGCGTTGGCCGGCGCCACTGATCTTGACGAACTTCGGCTTGCTGCGCATGTCTTCGACGGTGCCGCAGCCCACATAGCCCATGGTGGCGCGCAGGCCGCCCATCAGCTGGTGGATGATGCCGCCGACCGGGCCGCGATACGGCACGCGGCCTTCGATGCCTTCGGGGACCAGCTTGTCGGCGCTGGAGGCGTCCTGGAAGTAGCGGTCCTTGGACCCCTTCTCCATCGCGGCCAGCGAGCCCATGCCGCGGTAGCTCTTGTAGGAGCGGCCCTGGAACAGCTCGGTTTCGCCGGGCGATTCCTCGGTACCGGCCAGCAGGCCACCGATCATGATGGTGGAGGCACCGGCGGCCAGCGCCTTGCCGATGTCACCGGAGTAGCGGATGCCACCGTCGGCGATCAGCGGGATGCGGTCCTGCAGCGCTTCGGCCACCAGGTCGATCGCGGTGATCTGCGGCACGCCGACACCGGCGACCACGCGGGTGGTGCAGATCGAGCCCGGGCCGATGCCGACCTTGACCGCGTCCGCGCCGCAGTCCAGCAGCGCCAGCGCGGCTTCGCCGGTGCAGATGTTGCCACCCACGACCTGCACATTCGGGAAGTTCTTCTTGACCCAGCGCACGCGGTCCAGCACGCCCTGCGAATGGCCGTGCGCGGTGTCCACCACCAGCACGTCCACGCCGGCGGCGACCAGCGCCTCGACGCGGCGATCGGTGTCGCCACCCACGCCCACCGCAGCACCCACCAGCAGGCGCGTGGCGGTGTCCTTGGCGGCGTTGGGGTAGTCGGTGTTCTTCTGGATGTCCTTGACGGTGATCAGGCCGCGCAGGGCGAACTCGTCATTGACCACCAGGATCTTTTCGATGCGGTTGCGGTGCAGCAGCTGCAGCACTTCTTCCGATGCGGCGCCTTCCTTGACCGTGATCAGGCGATCCTTCTTGGTCATGATGTGGCGGACCGGATCGTCCAGCTCGGTCTCGAAACGCATATCGCGGTGGGTGACGATGCCGACCAGCTGGCCGCCGCCGTCCACCACCGGCACGCCGGAGATGTTGCGCGCCTGGGTCAGGGCCAGCACGTCGCGGATGGTGGTTTCCGGACCGACCGTGATCGGGTCGCGGATGACGCCGGCCTCGAACTTCTTGACCTTGGCCACTTCGGCGGCCTGCTGCTCCACGGTCAGGTTCTTGTGGATGATGCCCATGCCACCGAGCTGGGCCATGGCGATCGCCAGGCGGGCTTCGGTGACCGTGTCCATGGCCGCGGAGAGGATCGGAAGCTTCAGCCGCAGGTCGCGGGTCAGCCGGGTTTCCAGGCTGACATCCTTGGGCAGGATCGTGGAGTGTGCGGGGACGAGCGAGACGTCGTCGTAGGTGAGAGCTTCAGCCTGGATGCGCAGCATCGGCATACCCGAGATGTGGGGAAGCGCGACATTTTACCCTGATTCGGGCCGCTTGGGCAGGGGGCCGGTGCGACGCTGTGTCGCGCCACCGCGCCGACGGCAGCCGACCAACGGTCGGCGCTGCCCGGGGATGGCCGCCGCGGACCGTGGGTCGGTAAAGGGCGCCCGGAGATTGCCGGGGCGGCCGGTGCCGACCGTGGGCCGGCACTGGCGGTCAGACCGCCGCTTCTGCCGCTTCCAAGGTGTTCTGCATCAGCGTGGCCACGGTCATCGGCCCTACCCCGCCCGGGACCGGGGTGATCCAGCTGGCACGGGCGGCGGCGGCCTCGAAGCCGACATCGCCGACCAGGCGGCCATCGTCCAGGCGGTTGATGCCCACGTCGATCACCACCGCGCCCGGCTTCACCCATTCACCCGGCACGATGCCCGGGCGCCCCACCGCCACCACCAGGATGTCGGCGTCGCGCACGCTGCGCTCGAGCACATCGCGCGGGGTGAACTTGTGGCAGCTGGTCACGGTGCAGCCGGCGATCAGCAGTTCCAGGCCCATCGGGCGGCCAACGTGGTTGCTCACGCCCACGATGGTGGCGTTGCGCCCGCGCACCGGCTGGTCGGTATGCCCCAGCAGGGTCACGATGCCGCGCGGGGTGCAGGGGCGCAGGCCGAACTCGCGCAGGGCCAGGTGCCCCACGTTCTCGGGGTGGAAGCCGTCCACGTCCTTGCGCGGGTCGATCCGGTGGATCAGGCGGCTGGCATCGGGAATGCCCGGCAGCGGCAACTGCACCAGGATGCCGTGGATCTTGGGATCCGCGTTGAGCTGGTCGATCAGCGTCAGCAGCTGGGCCTCGGTGGTGCCGGCCGGCAGGTCGTAGTCGAAGGCCTCGATGCCGACCTTCTCGGCGGCACGGCGCTTGTTGCGCACGTACACGGTCGAGGCCGGATCGCCTCCCACCAGCACCACGGCCAGGCCCGGACGGCTGCCACCGGCGGCCAGGCGGGCATCGACCCGGACCTTCAGGCTGTCCAGCAGGTCTTCGGCGATGCGGCGCCCGTCCAGGATGCGGGCGGGGGCGGCGGGTGCGGGGGTCGGTGAGCTCATCGAGGGCGGCAGGCGGGGGGCGGCGGGGTCACTATTGTCCCCGATTAGGCCGCCCCCGCCCACCGGCGCGTCATTCCTCTTCGGGCACTTCGTCGGCGTTGAGCGTGCGCGCCTTGCGCTTGGGGGCGGTGAACGGGGTGGGCGTGGGTACGCCCGGCAGCGCCGTGCCGAACACCATGTGCGCCCCGGCGCGCAGGCTGCCGCCGGCCATTTCCAGCTCGAAACGCTCGGCATCGCGCTCGCGGATCTGCTCGGCGATTTCGCGCGCATCGTCCTGGTCGGCGCCCAGTTCCATCAACGCGGCCTGGCCGAACTGCAACGCCGATTCGAAGGTCTCGCGGATCTGGTAGTCCACCCCGGCGTGGATCAGGCGCAGCGAATGCTCGCGGTCGAACGAGCGCACCAGCAGCTTGGCCTGCGGGAACTGGTGGGCCACCAGCTCCACGATGCGGTCGGCATCCTGGGCATTGTTGACGCATACCGCGATCGCCCGCGCCGACGCCGCGCCGGATGCATGCAGCACGTCCAGGCGGGTGCCGTCGCCGTAATAGATCTTGAAGCCGAAGCGCTCGGCGTTGTGGATCATGTCCACGTCGTTGTCGATGATGGTCACGTCCACGTCGCGCGCCAGCAGCGACTGGCTGGCCACCTGGCCGAAGCGGCCGAAGCCGATCATCAGCACGCTGCCGGACAGGCCATCGGCCGCTTCCACGCCGTCCAGCGATACTTCGCGCGCCGGCATCAGCCTGTCGTGCAGGAGCACGAACAGCGGGGTCAGCGCCATCGACAGCACCACGATCGCGGTCAGGTTGGCGTTGACTTCCACCCCGATCACACCGGCCGCGGCCGCGGCGGAAAACAGCACGAAGGCGAACTCGCCGCCCTGGGCCATCACCACGCCGCGGTCGAGCGCCTGCCGGTGGTCGCTGCCCATGATGCGCGCCACGATGTAGATGCACACGCCCTTGGCCAGCATCAGCGCCAGCACGCCGGACAGGATCAGCGGCCAGTTGTTGGCCACCACGGTCAGGTCCAGCGCCATGCCCACGCTGAGGAAGAACAGGCCCAGCAGGATGCCGCGGAACGGTTCGATATCCGCTTCGATCTGGTGGCGGAAGGTGGATTCGCTGAGCAGCACGCCGGCCAGGAACGCGCCCATTGCCATCGACAGCCCACCGAGCTGCATCAGCAGCGCCGCACCCAGCACCACCAGCAGCGCGGCGGCGGTCATCACTTCGCGCGCCTTGGCCGCGGCCAGGATGCGGAACAGCGGGTTGAGCAGGAAGCGCCCCACCAGCACCAGCCCCACGATCGCCGCGGCAGCGATGCCCACGCTGAGCCAGCGCGAGCTGTCGCCGGCATCGGCCTGCACCGGCGCCATGAACGCCACTACCGCCAGCAGCGGCACGATCAACAGGTCTTCAAACAGCAGGATGGAAACGATCTTCTGGCCCGACGGCAAGGCGATATCGCCACGCTCGGCCAGCAACTGCATCACCACGGCGGTGGAGGTCAGCACGAAGCCGAACGCCCCGATGAAGGCCACTTTCACAGGGAAGCCGAACAGCATGCACACCCCGGTCAGCACCGCGCCGCACACCACGATCTGCAGCGTGCCCAGCCCGAAGATTTCGTTGCGCAGGCCCCACAGGTGCGAGGGCCGCATTTCCAGCCCGATCACGAACAGGAACATCACCACGCCGAGCTCGGCGGTATGCAGGATCGCCTGCGGGTCCGAGAACCAGCCAAAGCCGAACGGACCGATCGCCAGCCCGGCGGCGAAATACCCCAGCACCGAGCCCAGCCCGAGCCGGCGGAACAGCGGCACCATCACCACCGCCGCGCCCAGCAGCGCCACGACCTTCACCAGCTCACTGGCACCTGCTTCGACCGCCATGCGGTTGTTCCCCGACCTGCAAAAGATGGGTCAACGATAGGGCAAAGCGCTGAAGGGCAATAGCGCGGAAGATGCGTTTTATTGTATTGAAAACAGAACGATCAACGATTCAATGCGGATATCGTTCCGAAACCTGCTCCACTGCTCTGCATGTTGAGCGCGCTGGAGGGCTGGCGGGCGGCTCGCTTGGGGATCATTGCAGGCGCATCCACGCATGGCGTGGATCTACCCGGGCCCGTCAGGCGTTGCAGAATGCCGCGTAATCGATATACCCGGGGAACGCGCGTCCGGGTGCGCATAGCGGGCAGCCTGGGTCCGGGCGCAGCCGCGTCTGGCGAAACTGCATGGCCAGCGCATCGAACGTCAGCAGGCGGCCGATCAACGGCTCGCCAATCCCGAGCAGCAGCTTGAGCACTTCGGTGGCCTGCAGCAGACCGACCATGCCGGGCAGCACCCCGAGTACCCCGGCCTCGGCACAGTTGGGGGCGAATTCGGCCGCGGGCGGCTCGGGGAACAGGCAGCGGTAGCACGGCGCCAGCCCCCGCTGGCGGCCCGCATCGAACACGCTCACCTGGCCACTGAAACGCTCCACCGCCCCGTACACCAGCGGGATGCCGTGCCCGATACAGGCATCGTTGAGCAGGTAGCGCAGGGGGAAGTTGTCCGAGCCATCCAACACCACGTCCACGCCATCGAGCAGCGCGTCGATGTTGGCCGAGGTGACCCGTGCCTGCACGGCCTGCACGTCCAGCGACGGGTTGAGCGCGAGCAGGCGCTCGCGCGCAGACAGCACCTTGGGCTGACCCACGCTAGCGTCGGTGTGCAGGATCTGCCGGTGCAGGTTGCTGCGTTCGACCACGTCGTCGTCGGCGATGCGCAGGTGCCCTACCCCGGCCGCGGCCAGGTAGAAGCTGGCCGGTGCGCCGAGCCCGCCGGCACCCAGCACGAGCACGCGCGATGCCAGCAGCCGTTGCTGCCCGGCCACGCCGACCTGCGGCAGCAGCAGGTGGCGTGCATAGCGTTCGTTGAAGTCACGCTCGGCGTCTGTCTGCATCGGCTGCACCAGGGTCAGGCCTGCGGCGCGCCAGGCGTGGGTCCCGCCCTGCACCGAGGCCAGGTGCGTGTAGCCCAGATCGCGCAGTACCAGGGCGGCGTCCATCGAACGCTTCCCGCTCTGGCAGATCAGCACGACCTCGCGGTCGCTGGCCGGCAGGTGGGTCGATGGCGCGGCCTGGAGGTCGGCCTTGGCGATGCCGAGCGCGCCTTCGGCCATGCCGCCGGCGCGCTCATGGGCCTCGCGCACGTCGATCAGCAGCGCGCCATGGGCAAGGCGTGCGCGGGCCTGGTCGGGGGTGAGTTCGGGGATGGTGCTCATGCCGGCATTATCGCGCAGCGATGCGGGTGGGGATCGCAGGGCCACGCATTGACTGGTCTGCCGGCCAGGGGCCGGCACCCGCCCGGATGCAAAAAAGCCGGCTTTCGCCGGCTTTTTGCATCACTTGCCCTTGACGTGCTTGATCAGGCGCCGCTTGCGCTTGATCTGGCGCTCGGTCAGGACGTTTTTCTTGCCTTCGTAGGGGTTGGTACCCTCGCGGAAGATGAACTGCACCGGGGTGCCCACCAGCTTGAAGCGCTTGCGGAAGAAGTTCTCCAGGTAGCGCTTGTACGACTCCGGCAGGTCCTTCAGGCGCGTACCGTGCACGATGAAGGTCGGCGGATTGGAGCCGCCCGGATGCACATAGCGCAGCTTGGAGACGTGACCACGGATCGCCGGCGGCGGGTTGGTCTCGTAGGCGATTTCCAGCGCCTTGTTCACTTCGCTGGTGCTGAACTCGTGCGTCGCCGAGGCATGCGCGGCGTGGATGCAGCGGAACAGCTCGCGCAGGCCCGAACCGTGCTTGGCCGAGATGCGCACCACTTCAGCCCACGGCACGAAGCCCAGCTTGCGCGAGACCAGCGCTTCGGCCTGCTCACGCTGGTAGTCGGTCAGGCCATCCCACTTGTTGATCGCCACCACCAACGCGCGCCCGGCGTCGAGCACCGCGCCCAGCACGCTGGCGTCCTGGTCGGTCACGCCTTCGGCGGCGTCCAGCATCAGCACGGCCACCTGGCACTGCTCGATCGCCTGCAGCGTCTTGATCACGCTGAACTTCTCGACCACTTCCTCCACCCGCGCCTTGCGACGCAGGCCGGCGGTGTCGATCAGGCGGTACTCGCGACCGTCGCGCTCCATGTCCACCGCGATCGAATCGCGGGTGGTACCGGGCACTTCGGAGGCAATCATGCGCTCTTCGCCGAGCAGGCGATTGACCAGCGTCGACTTGCCCACGTTGGGGCGGCCGACGAAGGCAATGCGGATGCGGTTGGGATCGGTGTCCAGGGTCTCGGTGGTGCCCTCTTCCGGCAGCCGTTCCACGACCTCGTCCAGCAGATCATCCAGGCCCTGCCGGTGCGCGGCCGACACCGTCAGCATTTCGCCGAAGCCGTAACGCGCGAACTCCGAGCGCACGGTGTCCTCGTTCATGCCGTCGATCTTGTTGATCAGCAGCAGCGTCGGACGGGCCAGCTTGCGCAGCCAGGACAGGATCTCATCGTCCATCGGGCCCTCACGGGCATCGACCACGAACAGGATCAGGTCCGCCTCGGCGGCGGCGGCGCGGGCCTGGCGCGCGGTAGCGCCGGCCAGGCCTTCTTCTTCACCGGCGATACCGCCGGTATCGACCACCAGGAACGGGTGGTCTTCGTTAAGACGACAAACACCGTAATTACGGTCCCGGGTCACGCCAGGCTGGTCATGGACCAGCGCATCGCGCGTACGGGTAAACGCATTGAACAGCGTGGACTTGCCGACATTCGGCCGTCCAACCAGGGCGACCAAGGGCAGCATCGCGGTGACTCCTTATTGTGCCAACCGGAATGCGGTCAGCTTTCCATCAACGTTCTGCACCAGCAGAATCCCATCGGCGGCTACCGGCTGCGCCAGCAGGGCGTCGCCGCCACTCTTGGCGCGAGCCGCGAACTCGCCATTGTCGGTCCGCAACCAGTGCAGGTAACCCTTGTAGTCGCCGACCACCACATAATCGCCCTGCAGTGCCGGACCGGTCAGCGAGCGCCGGGCGAGCCCGGTCTGCGACCACATCGCGGTACCGCTGGTCTTGTCCAGGCCGAACACGCCGCCCTTGTTGTCGGTGACGAACACGTTGCCCGAGGTCAGCGCGACGCCACCGGCACCGCCATGATCGCGGGCCCACAGCGGACGGCCGGTCGGGCCTTCGATCGCCATGGTCTGGTTCTTGAAGCTGCTCACGAACAGGGTGTTGCCTTCCAGCACCGGGGCACCGTCCACGTCGGACATGCGCTCCAGCTCGGTGCGGCCTTCGCCGTTGGCGACCATCTGGTCCCACACGGTACGGCCGTCCTGCATGCCCAGGGCCGAGACGCTGCCATCATCGTTGCCGATGAACAGCACGCCCGGGCCGGTCACCACGGCGGCGTTGCCGCGCACGGTCAGGGCCGGCAGTTCACGCGGGTTGAACCAGCGCTGGGTGCCATTGCCCGCATCCAGCGCGGTCACGCGGCCGTCGTTGCTGCGCACGAACACCATGCCCTGGGCAATGGCCGGCGCGGAGATGACCTCACCGGTCACCTTGGCCCGCCACTTCTCGCTGCCGTCGTTGGCATCGAGCGCGATCACCTGGCCGTCCAGCGTACCGATGGCCACCAGACCCTCGCCCACGCCGGGACCACCGGACAGGCGCAGCTTGGGCTTCTTCTTTTCCTTGGCCGGCTCCCAGGTCCAGACCTTCTTGCCGGTCTGCAGGTCGATGGCGTGCACGCCACCGTAGATCGCCGCCGCGTACACGCGGCCGTCGGCCACGGTCGGGCCCTGGCGGACGCCGATGCGCTTCTCGCCCTTGCCGACGTTGACGCTCCAGATCCGGTCAACCTTGACGGTCGGCTCGAACTTGACCAGCTCCGCCGGCTCCAGTGCCTTCTTGGCGGCCGCGTCCTTGCCGGCGAACCAGCCCTTGACGGTGGTGCAGCCGGACAGTGCAACGCCCAGCAGGACCAGGGTGGCTACGCGCTTGATCATGACCATCTGCTTCATTACACCGACTCCGCAGGATCGGTGACGGTGCCACCGGCATCCATCACCTTGGTTTCAAGCAGTCGCCGCTGCGGCGCTGCCACGTCCAGCGTCTTGAGCGCCTTCTCATACTGTTCGCGGGCCGCATCACGCTTGCCCTGCGCCATCAACACATCGCCGTGGATCTCCAGGCTGGCGCTGTCGGTGGCGCTGCCGAGCGCCTTGAGCGCCTCGTCATGCTTGCCGGTGGCCAGCAGCAGGCGCGCGATGCGCTGCTCGATGACCGGCTGGAATTCCGGGTCGGCCTTGATCGCGCGCAAGGTCGCCAGCGCGTCGTCGTTCTTGCCGGCCTCCACCTGGGCCTTGGCCAGCTGCAGGGCCGCCAGGTCCGAATAGATGTTCGCCTTGCCGGCGTCGAGCGTCTTCACGCCCTTGGCGGCGGCGGCCAGGTCCTTGTCCTGGAGGTGCTTGAGCACCGCCTGGTACTGGACGTTGGCCCCGGCCAGCGAATTGCTGCTTTCCTTCTGCCACCACTGCCAACCGGCAATGCCGCCGATCGCGATCGCGACACCCGCGATGATGCTGACACCATTCTTCCGCAGCCAGCTGCGGACGCGTTCACTTTGTTCGTGCTCGTCGAGCAGATCGTCGATCGCCATGCGTACTCTCGCCCCGCCCGTGAGGAGGAGCTATTTGAATTGGATTGGGAAACGCGACTCAGTGCGAAACTGGGGCCACGGAGCCGTCAGAGGATACCGTAAAGCGTGCCACGTTGGCTCGCTGGTACGGCGAAAGGTCGACGATAGTGCCGGCCTGCTGAACCTCCACCGCCGAGGCATTGCCGAGCACCATGCGCCCGACCTGGCCGGGGCTGAAGCTGCGCGCTTCGCCGGATTTGATCAGCGCCTTTTCCACGGTGCTGCCATCGGGCGCGGTGATGTCCACCCAGCTGTCGCCGGTGAACTGGAGGTTGAGCGCCCCGGCCGGGGCCGGCGCGGCGGCGGCCGGTCGCGGCACCGGGGTGAGCGAGGCCAGGTACGGCGCCGAAGGCGTCGCGGCCGGCGTGGCGGCCGCGGCCACCGGCGTCGGAGCGGCGGCATCGGCCGGGGCCGGGCCGCCCGCCACCGGCACGGCGGCCGGGATCACGTCCAGCGAGGCCGTGTTCGGGGTAGTGGCGCCGCCATCGAAATGGCCCCGCGTGGCGAACCACACCGGCACCGCCAGCACCGCGGTGATGCCCACATACAGGGCGCGGCGGCCCAGGCTCTCGGCGATCCGGCGCGCGCGCGGGGTGTGGGTGTGGCTGACCAACTGCGGCGGCACCACCGGCCCGATCTGGGCCTGCTCCAGCGCGTTGCCCAGGTCCACCTTGAGCAGGCGCGCATAACTGCGCAGCTGGCCGCGCACGAACACTGGCGCGCCCAGGCGCTGCCACTGCTCTTCCTCGAGCGACTTCACCACCTGCACCGGCATGCGCAACTGCTGCCCCACTGCTTCGAGCGTCAGTCCTGCCGCTTCCCGCGCCTGGCGGAGACGGGCTCCACAGCCGGCGGCAGAATCAAAAGCGTTCACAGTCTGGTCATCAATCACAATGCTTCAACCCCGGGGATTAGGTGCCGCATCCTGCGGAAATTCGTCGCGAATTCGCTGCAGATAGCGACCGGATGCCACGTTGTCGCCCAGCTGCGCCTCGATTTGAGAGGCAAGTTGTAACACGGAACGTGTGGCCGGTGCAGCCGCGAGACGACGTTGCGAGAAGGCCCGCGCCTCGAAATAGCGCCCTTGGGCGTACTCGCTGCGGGCCATGGACTCCAGCGCATAGGCGTTGGTCGGGTCCAGTTCGATCGCCCGGCGCAGGTCGCGGGCAGCCCGTTCGGCCTGCCCGGCGTCCAGCGCACAGCCGCCGGCATTGGCCAGGGCCGAGGCCGGGGTGGCGTAGCCCGGCGCCGCCAGGGCGCGGTCGAACCAGGCCAGCGACTCGGCTGCGCGGCCATGTGTACATAGCCAGGCGCCATAATTGTTGAGGCCATCGCCCTGCTCCGGGGCCACCTCGGCCGCCTTGCGGTACAGGGTGCCGGCCTCGGCATCGGCACCGCGCTCGCTGGCGATGCTGGCCAACATCAGATAGGCGTCGGGCCGGCTGCCATCGATCTTCAGCGCCGCCCTGGCCTTCTTCTCGGCGGCGGCCATCTGGCCGGCGCGGAACGCCTCGGTGGCCAGGGTCATCTGGTCCTGGTAGCCGACCCGCTGGCGGATCGACGGATTGTCGCGGACCTCGTACACCGGCGCGATGGCCAGCGGTCCGGACGGGGGTTTGACGCCTTGCTTGCCGCAGCCGACCAATGCCAGCGCGATGAAAACAACGGCTGGCAATCGGAAATCAGGCAGCGGCATCCCGGCTTTTCCCATCCTGGAGCGATTTGTTGAACTCGGCCTGGCGGCGCGTGCGATCCATCACCTGGCCCTTGAGCTGGCCACAGGCGGCATCGATGTCGTCGCCACGGGTACGTCGCACCATGGTCAGCACCTGCGAATCAAGCAGGATCTTCTGGAACGCACGGATTTCGGTGTCGCCGGAGCGCTCATAGCGGGTGCCCGGGAACGGATTGAAGGGAATCAGGTTGACCTTGCCCGAATGCGAGGCCTGCACCGCGTTGTCGAACTGGCGCATCAGCCGCGCCAGCTGGCGGGCATGCTCGGGCTGGTCGTTGATGCCCTTCATCAGGGTGTACTCGAAGGTCACCGACTCGCGACGCTTGTTGGCACGCAGGTAACGCGCGCACGAGGCCATCAGCTCCACGATCGGGTACTTCTTGTTGAGCGGCACCAGCGTTTCGCGCAGCGCGTCATTGGGCGCATGCAGCGATACCGCCAGCGACACGTCGCTTTCGGCCGAGAGCCGGTCGATCTGCGGCACCAGGCCGGAGGTGGACAGGGTCACGCGCTTGTTGGCCAAGCCGTAGCCCAGATCGTCGCGCATCACGCTCATGGCGCGCACGACGTTGTCGAAATTCATCAACGGCTCGCCCATGCCCATCATCACCACGTTGGTGAGGCGACGCTGCTTGTGCGGGATGTTGCCCAGGTGGCGCGCCGCGACCCACACCTGGCCGATGATCTCGGCGGTGGACAGGTTGCGGTTGAAGCCCTGGGTAGCGGTCGAACAGAACGTGCAGTTCAGCGCACAGCCGACCTGCGAGGACACGCACAGCGTGCCGCGGTTCTTGTCCGGGATGTAGACCGCTTCGATGGCGTTCTTGCCATCGGTGCCCATCGCCAGCAACCACTTGTGGGTGCCGTCGGCGGACGGTTTGTCGAACACGATGTTCGGGACGCGGACCTCGGCATGCTGGTGCAGCTTGGCGCGCAGCGCCTTGCCCAGGTCGGTCATCTGATCGAAATCGGTGACGTAGTGGTGGTGGATCCACTTCATCACCTGGTGGGCACGGTAGCGCGCTTCGCCGAGGGTCTCGGCGAAGAAGCGCTCCAGACCTTCGCGATCGAGGTCGAGCAGGTTCTGCTTGGCCACAGCCGGGCTCGCGATGAGCACGGATGGGATGGCGGTTGGCTGTACGACCTCGTTCACGGCATCACTCTCAGCGCGAGACGACTTCGGTCGCGGCGAAGAAGTAGGCGATTTCGATCGCGGCGTTCTCGACCGAGTCCGAGCCGTGGGCGGCATTGGCATCGATGGATTCGGCGAAGTCGGCGCGGATGGTGCCGGCGGCCGCTTCCTTCGGATTGGTGGCGCCCAGCAGATCGCGGTGGGCCAGGACGGCGTTTTCGCCTTCCAGGGCCTGGATCATCACCGGGCCGGAGATCATGAACTCGACCAGCGCGTTGAAGAACGGACGCTCGCGGTGCACGGCGTAGAAGCCTTCGGCTTCACGGCGCGACAGCTGCTTGTACTTGGCGGCGACGACCTTCAGGCCGGCCTTTTCGAAGCGGGCGTAGATTTCGCCGATGACGTTCTTGGCGACGGCGTCCGGCTTGATGATGGAAAGGGTGCGCTCCAGCGCCATGGGAATTCTCCGTTGGGCGGGCCACTGATCGGCCCGAGAGTAACATGAAAAAAACCCGCGTCAAAACGCGGGCTTAGCCTGATATACGTGAGGCAATTCTAACGTGTCCTCCGCATCTACGGTAGTGCCACGCCACGCGCTGCCGGCCTGGCCCCCCGGGCTGGAGCCGCCCGTTCAGGCGCCGCCGGGCTTGCCGGTCGGCGCCGGGTACCCGGATGAACGAACCCGGCGCTTTTGTGCGCCGCACAATGCGCCCGCGCAGCCCCGGGTCTAATATCAAACAATCGTTTGATTGAACCCTGCCCGCCCCATGGCCAAGCCCGCTCATTTCTCCACCAAGGACCGCATTCTCGGCGCGGCCGAGGAGCTGTTCGCCCAGCATGGCTTCGCCGGTACATCGCTGCGCCAGGTGACCAGCCAGGCCGATGTGAACATCGCGGCGGTCAACTACCACTTCGGCTCCAAGGAAAACCTGGTCAACGAGGTGTTCCGGCGGCGCATGGACGAAATGACCGCCGCGCGCCTGGCCCAGCTCGAGGCCGCCCGCCGCGAGCATCCCGGCCAGTTGCGCCCGGTGCTGGCCGCCTTCGTCGAGCCGGCCCTGGCGATGGCCCAGGACCGCCAGACCGGCGGCGCCTTCGTGCGGGTGATCGCCCGCGCCTACGCCGAGAAGAACGACAACCTGCGCAAGTTCCTGTCCGACCACTACGGCCACGTGCTGCGCGACTTCGGCAAGGCCATCGCCGCCTGCGTGCCGGGGCTGAGCAAGGAAGAGCTGTACTGGCGCCTGGACTTCCTGGCCGGGTCGCTGACCTATGCGATGGCGGATTTCGGCCTGATCAAGCGACCCGCCGGTGTCACCGAAGCGGCGCATCGTGCCCATGCCGCCCGCGAACTGATCCACTTCGCCGAAGCCGGTTTCCGCGCCAGCGCGGGGACCGAGGCTGCGGCGACCTCCCTTTCCACCCCGTAGAGCCGGGCGTTCCCGGCTGCCTGCACCGACGTTGACCAACAAAGGCTTATCGACATGTCCAATTCCCTGCTAGTCCGCCGCGCCGCCGTGCTGGGTGCCGGCGTCATGGGTGCCCAGATCGCGGCCCACCTGACCAATGCCGGCGTCGACACCGTGCTGTTCGACCTTCCCGCCAAGGAAGGTCCGGCCGATGGCATCGTGCTCAAGGCGATCGCCAACCTGGGCAAGCTCAGCCCGGCCCCGCTCGCCAGCAAGTCCTACGCCGAAGCGATCACCCCGGCCAACTACGAGACCGGCCTGGAGCAGTTGAAGGACTGCGACCTGATCATCGAAGCCATCGCCGAACGGATGGACTGGAAGCAGGACCTGTACAAGAAGATCGCCCCGTTCGTGGCCGATCACGCCGTGCTGGCCTCCAACACCTCCGGCCTGGGCATCAACAAGCTGGCCGACGTGCTGCCCGAGCAGCTGCGCCACCGCTTCTGCGGCGTGCACTTCTTCAACCCGCCGCGCTACATGCACCTGGCCGAGCTGATCCCGGCCACCACCACCGATGCCGCCGTGCTGGAAGGCCTGGAAGCATTCCTGGTCACCACCCTGGGCAAGGGCGTGGTGTACGCCAAGGACACCCCGAACTTCATCGGCAACCGCATCGGCGTGTTCTCGATCCTGTCCACCATCCACCACACGCAGGCATTCGGCCTGGGCTTCGACGAAGTCGACGGCCTGACCGGCCCGCTGGTGGGCCGCCCGAAGTCGGCGACCTACCGCACCTCCGACGTGGTCGGCCTGGACACCATGGCGCACGTGATCAAGACCATGGGCGACACCCTGCCCAACGATCCGTGGCATGAGTTCTTCAAGTCGCCCAAGTGGCTGGACGCACTGATCGCCAAGGGCGCACTGGGCCAGAAGACCGGCGCGGGCATCTTCCGCAAGGTTGGCAAGGACATCGTGGTGCTGGACGTGGAAAAGCAGGACTACCGCCCTGCCGACCGCACCGCCGCGCCGGAAGTGGTGGAGATCCTGAAGATCAGGAACCCGGCCGAGAAGTTCGCCAAGCTGCGCGAAAGCCAGCACCCGCAGGCACAGTTCCTGTGGGCGACCTTCCGCGATCTGTTCCACTACAGCGCCTACCACCTGGCCGACATCGCCGAGACCGCGCGCGATGTGGACCTGGCCATCCGCTGGGGCTACGGCTGGTCGCTGGGCCCGTTCGAGACCTGGCAGGCCGCCGGCTGGAAGCAGGTCGCGCAGTGGATCGCCGATGACATCGTGGCCGGCAAGAGCATGAGCAATGCCCCGCTGCCCGACTGGGTGTTCGATGGCCGCGATGGCGTGCACGCCGCCGAGGGCAGCTACAGCCCGTCGCGCAACGCCAAGCTGCCGCGTTCGGCACTGCCGGTGTACCAGCGCCAGCGCTTCCCCGATCCGCTGTTGGGCGAGACCTTCAGCCCGGGCGAAACCGTGTTCGAGAACGACGGCGTGCGCATGTGGCACGACGGCGACGGCATCGCCGTGGTCAGCTTCAAGACCAAGATGAACACCGTTTCCGACCATGTGCTCGATGGCCTGCAGGAAGCGATCAAGCGCGCCGAGCAGGACTTCAAGGGCCTGGTGATCTGGCAGCAGAAGGAACCCTTCTCCGCCGGCGCCGACCTGGCCGGTGCGCTCGGCCTGCTGCAGGCCGGCAAGGTCGAGCAGTTCGAGGAAATGGTGCACAACTTCCAGCGCACCAGCCAGGCGATCAAGTACTCGCTGGTGCCGGTGGTGACCGCCGTGCGCGGCCTGGCCCTGGGGGGTGGCTGCGAGTTCCAGATGCACAGCGCCAAGAGCGTGGCCGCGCTGGAAAGCTACATCGGCCTGGTCGAGGCCGGCGTGGGCCTGTTGCCCGCCGGTGGCGGCCTGAAGGAGCTGGCCGTGCGTGCCTCGCAGGCTGCCGGCCCGGGTGGCGACGTGTTTGCCGAACTGAAGAAGACCTTCGAAACCGTGGCCATGGCCAAGGTCTCCAACTCGGCGGTCAACGCCAAGGAACTGGGCCTGATGCGCGCCACCGACAAGGTAGTGTTCAACAGCTTTGAGGCGCTGCACATCGCCAAGGCGGAAGTGCAGGCACTGGCCGAGGGCGGCTACCGTCCGCCGATGCCGGCCCGCCGCATCCAGGTCGCCGGTGATGTGGGTATCGCCACCTTCAAGATGATGCTGGTCAACATGCTCGAAGGCCGCTTCATCAGCCCGTACGACTATGAGATCGCCGTGCGCATCGCCACCGTCCTGTGCGGCGGCGAAGTGGACCGCGGCACGCTGGTGGACGAAGAGTGGCTGCTGACCCTGGAGCGCAAGCACTTCGTCGAACTGGCCCAGCAGGAAAAGACCCAGGCCCGCATCGCGCACATGCTCAAGACCGGCAAGCCGCTGCGGAACTGACGGAAGACATCGGGAGTGCCGGCCGCTGGCCGGCAACCTCTTCCAACCCCTATTCAAGAGATCACTGCAATGACCAAGCAAATCCAGGACGCCTACATCGTCGCCGCCACCCGGACTCCGGTCGGCAAGGCGCCCAAGGGCGTGTTCCGCAATACCCGTCCCGATGACATGCTCGCCCACGTGCTGCGCTCGGTGGTCGCCCAGGCCCCGGGCATCGACGTCAACCGCATCGACGACGCCATCATCGGCTGCGCCATGCCCGAGGCCGAGCAAGGCATGAACGTGGCCCGCATCGGCGTGCTGCTGGCCGGCCTGCCGGACACCATCGCCGCGCAGACGGTCAACCGCTTCTGCTCCTCGGGCCTACAGGCCGTGGCCATGGCCGCCGACCAGATCCGCCTGGGCAACGCCGACCTGATGCTGGCCGGCGGCACCGAGTCGATGTCGATGGTGCCGATGATGGGCAACAAGATCGCCATGGCCCCGAGCGTGTTCGACAACGACCACGTGGCCATCGCCTACGGCATGGGCATCACCGCCGAGAAGGTCGCCGAAGAGTGGAAGGTCTCGCGCGAGGAGCAGGACGCCTTCGCCCTGGCCTCGCACCAGAAGGCGATCGCCGCGATCCAGAACGGCGAGTTCAAGGACGAGATCAGCCCTTACGACGTGCGCACCCGCCAGCCGGACCTGGCCGACGGCCGCCGCATCATCACCCGCGACAAGATCGTCGATACCGACGAAGGCCCGCGCCTGGATTCGTCCGCCGAAGGCCTGGCCAAGCTGCGCCCGGTGTTCCGCAACGGGCAGTTCGGCGGCACGGTCACCGCGGGCAACTCCTCGCAGATGAGCGATGGTGCCGGTGCGGTGCTGCTGGCCTCCGAGCAGGCGGTCAAGGACTACGGCCTGAAGCCGCTGGCCCGCTTCGTCAGCTTCTCGGTGGCCGGTGTGCGCCCGGAAGTAATGGGCATCGGCCCGATCGCCGCGATTCCCAAGGCGCTCAAGCAGGCCGGCCTGAGCCAGGACCAGCTGGACTGGATCGAGCTCAACGAAGCCTTCGCCGCGCAGTCGCTGGCGGTCATCCGCGATTGCGGCCTGGATCCGTCCAAGGTCAACCCGCTGGGCGGCGCCATCGCCCTGGGCCACCCGCTGGGCGCCACCGGTGCGATCCGCACCGCCACCCTGCTGCACGGCCTGCGCCGCCGCCAGCAGAAGTACGGCATGGTGACCATGTGCATCGGCACCGGCATGGGTGCGGCGGGCATCTTCGAGTCGCTGTGATGCAACGGGTGGTGCCGGCCCAGCGCCGGCACCGGCCCTGCCGGACGGCATCGACCGCCGCTCGCTGCAGGTAACCAACGCAATGCAAAAAGGGCAGCCCGTGGCTGCCCTTTTTGTTGCTGCGCATGCCGGCCGGCGCCCGCAGGCGCCCTCACCCTTCGGCGAGGGCCTTCCTGAGCATCTCGCGGGCCGGTTCGGCCAGCTTCTCGTTGTTGAGCGCGAAGCGGATGGTGGCCTCGACCAGGCCCAGGTGGGTGCCGCAGTCGAAGCGGGTGCCCTCGAAACGGAAGGCATCCACGCGCTCGCTGTTGAGCAGCTCGGCGATCGCGTCGGTCAACTGGATCTCCCCGCCCGCACCGGTACCGGTGGCCTCGAGCAGTTCGAAGATCTTCGGGCTCAGCACATACCGGCCGACCACGGCCAGGTCGCTCGGCGCGTCCTCCGGCTTGGGCTTTTCGACAATCGCACTGATCCGGCCCTGGCGACCATCGAAGGTGTCGGTGGCCACGATGCCGTAGCTGCCGGTCTTGTCGTGGGGCACGTCCTCGACGGCGATGATGCTCGCGCCCGTGGCCTGGTTGGCATCAGCCATCTGCTTGAGCGCACCATCACCCTTGTTCCAGATCAGATCGTCGGGCAGCAGCACCGCGAACGGTTCGTCGCCGACGATGGCCTTGGCACACAGCACCGCGTGGCCCAGGCCCAGCGCTTCGGCCTGGGTGACGAAGATCGCGCGCACGCCATTGGGCAGCACGTGGCGGACCAGTTCGAGCTGCTCGGTCTTGCCGGCGCGCTCGAGCTTCTGTTCCAGCTCGTAGGCCTTGTCGAAATAATCGGCGACCGCGTGCTTGTAGCGGTTGGTGATGAAGATCAGGGTGTCGCAGCCAGCTTCGATCGCTTCGTCAACGGCGTACTGGATCAGCGGCCGATCGATGATCGGCAGCATTTCCTTGGGGACCGTCTTGGTCGCGGGCAGGAAACGCGTGCCCAGCCCTGCCACCGGGAAAACCGCCTTGCGGATACGCTTGTTCGTCACAGCCTGTTGGCCTCTCGTGCCGGGAAAGGAAGCACCTTAGCCGACTCGACGTGATCGTCCTGTTGCAGTGGCGAGAACTCGGGCATGGTCGCGAACAGGATGCTGTTGATGGCATCGGTGTCGTAGGTGGCGATCGCTTCGCGCAGGCGCGGCACGTTGCCCAGCACCTGTTCGCGCGCGAAGGTGCGCACGCCGGCCTCGAGGATCTTGGGATGCGCGGTGGGCCGGTAGTCCTCGTCCGAGTAGAACAGGGTCTCGTGCAGCTTCTCGCCCGGGCGCAGCCCGGTGTAGATGATCGCGATGTCCTTGTACGGCTGCTTGCCGGCCAGGCGGATCATCTGCTCGGCCAGCACCCGGATCGGCACCGGCTCGCCCATGTCCAGGGTGTAGATCGCCCCGTGCGAGGCCGACGCCGCCGCCTGCAGGATCAGCTGGCAGGCCTCGGGGATGGTCATGAAGTAACGGGTCACTTCCGGGTCGGTCACGGTGACCGGACCGCCCTTGAGGATCTGCTCGCGGAACAGCGGCACCACGCTGCCGGCCGAGGCCAGCACGTTGCCGAAGCGCACGGTCACGAAACGGGTGTGGCTGGTCTTCTGGTCAAGGCTCTGGCAGATCATCTCCGCATAGCGCTTGCTGGCCCCCAGTGCATTGACCGGGTCCACCGCCTTGTCGGTGGAGATGAACACGAAATGCTCGATGCGCGCCTCGACGCAGGCGCGCGCCACCGTCTCGGTGGACAGGATGTTGTTGCGCACCGCTTCACGCAGCTGGCGCTCCAGCACCGGCACCTGCTTGTAGGCGGCGGCATGGAAGACCGCATCGACGCTGGACAGCGACAACGCATGGCGGATCACCGCCGGGTCGCCGCAATCGCCGAGCACCGCCTCTACTTCCAGGTCGGGGAAGCTGCGGGTGAGCTCGGCCTCGATGGTCAGCAGCAGCAGCTCGCTCATTTCCAGCAGCACGATGCGCCCGGCCCCATGGCGCGCGCACTGGCGGCACAGCTCCGAACCGATCGAGCCACCGGCGCCGGTGACCAGCACCGTGCGCCCACCCAGCCAACCGCGGATCAGCGACCAGTCCGGCAGGATCGGCTTGCGCCCCAGCAGGTCCTCGATCGCCACTTCCTTGAGCTCGCCGGGCAGTGAATGCCCCAGCAGCACGTCGTTGAGCTTGGGCACCATGCGGAACGGCACGCCGGTGGCCTCGCAGATGGCGACCACGCGCTGCATGCCCACCGCATCGAGCGAGGGGATGGCGATCACCAGCAGCTTGGCCGCGGTTTCGCGCACCGCTGCCGGCGCATCGTCCAGCGTGCCCAGGATCTGCAGCCCCTGCAGCTTGGCACCCTGCAGGTGCGGGGCGTCATCAAGCAGGCCCACCGGCTCGAAGTCGCCGGAACGGCGCAGGTCACGCACCAGCGCTTCGGCGGCCTGGCCGGCGCCGAGGATCAGCACCCGGCGCGCGGTGGCATCGGACTGCAGCGACTGGTAGTCCTTCCAGGCGCGGTACAGCAGGCGCGGGGCGCCCAGCAGCGCCGACAGCGCGAACGGATAGATGACCAGGACCGACATCGGCACGCCGTTGAAGCGCTTGTAGGCCAGCACCACGACGATGGCCAACAGGCCGATGAAGCTGGCCTTGAAGATGTTGAGCAGGTCGGCCACGCTGGCGAAGCGCCACAGGCCCCGGTACAGGCCCACGCGCCAGAACACCACCGCCTGGATCACCAGCACCAGCGAGGTGTCGATGTTCCACAGGGGCAACGAGGGGGCATCGGCCAGCATCGAATAGCGGCCGGCATGCAGCAGCTGCCAACAGGCCCAGACCATGAACAGGTCGTGGACCACGATGGCGCCGCGCGGAATCAAGCTGGTAAGACGGTCCTGCCAAGGCGTCATAAAACAAACAATCCTTCTAGTTGCGCATTCCCTTGCGCAGGAGTAGCCACAAGCCGGTCGCGAAGATCAACCACGCGACGGCCACGGCAGCCTCCCACCTCGGCTGCAGATCGCTGCAAGCATTAAACACTGTAATACTGAACAGACCAAAAACAAAGTAGATCGCGGTCACCAAAGTGTGGCTCATGCCACCTTTGACGGCGCGCTGATAGAGATGTTGGGTGTGGGGTTCCATCCATCTTTGCCCCGACAGCATGCGCGACAAGAGTGTGAAGCCTGCGTCCACAAGGAACGCTGAAAGCGGTATCAGCAGCAGCAGCCAATTGACGTCAGTGACCACGCTGGCCAGGCAGACCAGGGCGGCGATGGCATAGCCCAGCGCGCCGCTGCCCACATCGCCCATGAAGATCCGCGCGCGCGGATAGTTGAACGGCAGGAAGCCCAGGCAGGCCAGCGCCAGCACCAGCGGGGCCAGGGCATACGGCATCGGCATCACGGCGGCGAAGGCCAGCCCGGCGAGGATCGCCTGGGTAGTGGCGATGCCGTTGATGCCATCCATGAAGTTCCAGATGTTCACCAGCGAGACCGTGAACAGCAGCGCCAGCACGGCCTGCAACGGATTGCCGCTGGCCTGCCAGACCAGGGCGGCGACCAGCGCGGCGGCCACCAGGTGCACCAGCAGCCGGCGGATTGCCGGCAGCGGGCGATGGTCGTCCCACCAGCCGATCCCGGCCACCAGCAGGAGGCCCAGCCCGAACACGGCCAGGGTCACGCGCGCGCCCGGCCACGCCAAGCCGGCCACCACCGTGGCCAGCAGCAGGGTCAGCACGATGGCGATGCCGCCGCCGCGCGGGGTCGCCACGCCATGGCTGCGCCGCTCGCCGGGCTGGTCCATCAGGTTGCGGCGCAGCGCATAGTGGCGCGCGCCCCAGGTGAGCGCCGCCGCGATCGCCAGCACCGCCGGCAGACCGATCATCCAGGCCATCGGCATCGCTTACAGCACCGCGTAGTTCAGCAGTGGCTTGACCGTGCCCCACTCCTTGCAGCTGGGGCATTGCCAGTGGTGGGTACGTGCGCCGAAACCGCAGCGGGTGCAGCGATAAGCGGGATTGCGCACCAGCAGCTGGTCGGTGATGTGCTTGAGGTCGTGCAGGGTCGCGGTGGAGTCGGCGCCCTCGGCCAGGGTCAGGTCGATCAGGGCCGATTCGCCGCGTACCGAGGGGCGATCCTTGAGCTGGCGGCCCAGGTAGGCGCGCGCCGGGGCCACGCCCTCCTGCTCTTCCATCAGCTGGGTCAGCGCCAGCACCGGGGCGATGCCTCGATAGTGCTCGGTCATCTCCGACAGGAACGCGCGGGCGCCGCCCAGATCCCCTACCTTGCGGTAGTTCTGCATGAGCGCCTGTAGCACTTCGGGCAGGTACTCGGGGTCGTTGCGGGCGGCACGCTCGAAGGCGCGCACGGCGGCTTCGGCATTGCCGGCGTCGGCCTCCAGGCGCCCCTCGATGATGCCGGCGCGTACCGACATCGCATCGGCCTGGTAGGCCCGGGCAATGGCCGCCCTCGCCTCTTCGATCTTGCCTGCACCGCGGTAGCGCTCGGCCAGTTCGCATTCGAACTGACCGATCAGCTTGCCCATCGGCTCACCGGTGACTTCCTCGAAGCGGCTGGCGTTGTCGATGGCCTTTTCCCAGTCGCGCTCGGCCTGGTAGATGCCGATCAGGTGCTTGAGCGCCTGCGGGGCGCGCTGGTCGATCTGCGCCAGCTCGGTGAACACGGTTTCGGCACGGTCCAGCAGGCCGGATTTCATGTAGTCCTCGCCCAGGGCCAGCAAGGCCTGGACGCGCTGGGCGTCCGTCAGGTCGGCGCGATTGACCAGGCCCTGGTGCAGGCGGATGGCACGGTCCACTTCGCCACGGCGGCGGAACAGGTGGCCCAGCGCGACCTGGGTCTCGAAGGTTTCCTTGTCCAGCTCGGCGATATGCAGGAACAGCTCGATCGCCTTGTCAGGCTGCTCGTTGAGCAGGTAGTTCAGGCCGCGGAAGTAGGTGCTGGACAGGCGGCTGACCTGGTTGTCGCCATGGCGCTGGCCGCCACGACGGCCGATCACCCAGCCGGACACCGCCGCCAACGGCAGGAACAGGAAAAACCAGAACCACTCGGAGACAAATTCCATCGGCGCTCAGCGTCCGTCGAAAGTAGAAGAAGGGGTGGAAGCAGGCGCCACGACCACGGTCGGGCTGGCCTTCTGCGCCTTGCGCAGCTTGGCGTACAACGGGATCACCAGGCTGGCCAGCACGATGCCGCCGCCGATGATGGCACCGGACAACAGGGCGATGATGATCGCCAGGCCGGTGGTGGAATTGATCTGGGTAAAGCCCAGGCTGATGACGATCGGTTGCGAGTTGAGGGCACCGATGATGAGCCCGACCACCAGAACCGCCAGCAGAACAAGCAGACGTACGACTTTCATGCAGCAGCTCCAGTTCCGGGAGATTCAAGAGTAGCGGAATATAGAGCAGCGGGACAAAGAGGCGTGGAACGACCAGCAACGGCTGCAACGGGCAGCCGGGCAACGCTCCGCTCTACGCGGGGTCGCTTTCCAGCGGCACCACGGCGCTGACGCGCTCACGCAGTTCCTTGCCGGGTTTGAAATGCGGGACATGCTTGCCCGGCAACGCGACCGATTCACCGGTCTTGGGGTTGCGCCCCAGCCGTGGCGGCCGGTAGTGCAGGGAAAAACTGCCAAACCCGCGGATCTCGATGCGATCCCCGCCGGCCAGCGCCCCACCCATCATTTCCAGCAACGACTTTACCGCCAGATCGACATCGTCCGACTTCAAATGCGCCTGTCGGCGCGCCAGGATTTCGATCAGCTCGGATTTGGTCATTACGGGCTCTTCGGGGGGAACTCAGACCCTGAAACGGCCCGGACTGATGTCCGGGCCGTCCAGGAAACTACGACAGCGACAGACCGATTACTCGGACTTGTTGCCGTTCAGCTGTGCACGCAGCAGCGCGCCGAGCTGGGTGGTGCCGCTGGACGCCGAAGAGGACTGGTATTCCTCCAGCACTTCGCGCATTTCCGCGTCGTCCTTGGCCTTGATCGACAGCTGCAGGGTACGACCCTTGCGATCCATGCCCACGAACTTGGCTTCAACCTTGTCGCCGACCTTCAGGAACTGGGTCGCGTCGTCCACGCGCTCGTTCGCAACATCGCGAGCGGACACGTAGCCTTCGATGCCGTCGGCCAGTTCGATGGTAGCGCCCTTGGCGTCCACTTCCTTGACCACGCCTTCGACCTTGGAACCCTTCGGGTTGGCCGCCATGTACTGGCCGAACGGATCCTGCTCCAGCTGCTTGACGCCCAGGCTGATGCGCTCGCGTTCCGGGTCGACGGCCAGGACGACGGCGTCCAGGTTGTCGCCCTTCTTGAAGTTGCGGACCACGTCTTCGCCGGTGGTGTTCCAGCTGATGTCGGACAGGTGCACCAGGCCATCGATACCGCCGTCCAGGCCGATGAAGATGCCGAAGTCGGTGATCGACTTGATCTGGCCCGACACCTTGTCACCCTTCTTGTGGATGGCAGCGAAGGTTTCCCACGGATTGGCGGCAACCTGCTTCATGCCCAGCGAGATGCGGCGACGCTCCTCGTCCACGTCCAGGACCATGACTTCGACTTCGTCACCGACCTGCACAACCTTGGACGGGTTGACGTTCTTGTTGGTCCAATCCATTTCCGACACGTGCACCAGGCCTTCCACGCCCGGCTCGATCTCGACGAACGCGCCGTAATCGGTCACGTTGGAGACCTTGCCGAAGACGCGGCTGTTGGCCGGGTAACGACGGGCGATGTTGTCCCACGGATCCTCGCCCAGCTGCTTGAGGCCCAGCGAAACGCGGTTGCGCTCGCGGTCGAACTTCAGCACGCGCACGTCCAGCTCGTCGCCGACGTTCACGACTTCGGACGGATGGCGCACGCGCTTCCAGGCCATGTCGGTGATGTGCAGCAGGCCGTCGATACCGCCCAGGTCCACGAATGCGCCGTAGTCGGTCAGGTTCTTGACGACACCCTTCAGGATCGCGCCTTCCTGCAGCTTGTCCATCAGCTGCTCGCGCTCTTCCGAGTGCTCGCTTTCGACGACAGCGCGGCGCGACACAACGACGTTGTTACGCTTGCGGTCCAGCTTGATGAGCTTGAATTCCAGCTCCTTGCCTTCCAGGTAGGCCGGATCGCGCACGGGGCGCACATCGACCAGGGAACCCGGCAGGAACGCGCGGACATCCTTGATGTCCACGGTGAAACCACCCTTGACCTTGCCGCTGATGCGGCCGGTGATGGTTTCGTTCTTTTCCAACGCTTCTTCCAGCTCGTCCCACACCATCGCGCGCTTGGCCTTCTCGCGCGACAGGACGGTCTCACCGAAGCCGTTCTCGATGGAATCGAGGGCGACCTTGACGACGTCGCCTTCGGCGACATCGATCTCGCCAGCGTCGTTACGGAACTGCTCGATCGGCACGATGCCTTCGGACTTCAGGCCGGCGTTGATCACCACGACGTCGCCGCGGACTTCAACGACAACACCGCTGACGATGGCGCCCGGCTTCAGCTTGGCCAGATTGGCCTGGCTGGCTTCAAACAGTTCGGCAAATGATTCGGTCATTAGATTTACTCTGTTGGACACATGGGCCGGTTGGCTTCCCTTCGGGGAATGGCTACCGCCCGCCTGTTGGTCGACCCCGGAACTGCAGGTCGTGTGTTAAGTAGGAAAACCGCCACGCATCATTGCGGGACGGAGCTTGTGTTGCCTTGCGATGTGCGACGCCGCCGATGCGCTGGCGGCTCTCCTGTACAACGGATCAGGCACCCGAAACCGGAAGCAGATCCAACACGTTGGCAACGACCTGGTCGATGCCGATACCACTGGTGTCGATGATGACGGCATCGTCTGCCGGCTTCAGGGGCGCCACTGTGCGCTGTGCATCACGGGCGTCGCGGGCCATGATCTCGCGCAGGAGGTCATCAAAGTTAACAGAAACCCCCTTGTCTTTCAACTGCTTATGCCGGCGCCCGGCGCGCTCCTCGGCGCTCGCGGTCAGGAACACCTTGAACGGGGCGTCCGGGAAGATCACCGTGCCCATGTCACGGCCGTCGGCGACCAGGCCGGGGAGAATCCTGAATGCGCGCTGGCGCTCCTTCAGCGCGGCCCGCACCTCCGGGATGGCCGCGATCGCCGAGGCCAGGGCCCCGGTGGTCTCCAGGCGCAGCTCATCGGTGGCATCGGTATCATTGACCACCACCCGCAGGCCGCCGTCGGCCGCTTCGACGAACCGGACATGGGTGTCGAAGGTGCAGCGGACCAGCGCCGAGGCGTCGGAGGTGTCGATGTCGGCCCAGCTGGCGGCCACGCCCACGGCGCGGTACAGGGCGCCAGAATCCAGGTAATGCCAGCCCAGGCGGCGTGCGACAATGCGGCTGACGGTCCCCTTGCCGGCCCCGGACGGGCCGTCGATGGTGAGCACGGGAGGTAGCTGGTTCATGGGTTTCCCTGTGGAATGGACCGCCCATTCTAGCCCCGCCCCGGGGGGCCTTGAGACCTTTTTCGCGCAACCACTTGAAAGGATGGAAAAAAGCCCGGTACAATTGCGGGCTTGAACGGGCGTCACCTGCCGATTGTCATCTGCATATCGCGGCCGCGCTCCAACCGAATCCAACGTTTACGCCGAGGTATGCAATGAAAGTCCTGTCTTCCCTGAAGTCGGCCAAGTCCCGTCACCGCGATTGCAAGGTCGTTCGTCGTCGCGGCAAGATCTTCGTGATCTGCAAGTCGAACCCGCGTTTCAAGGCTCGCCAGCGCTGAGCCCCGGGACGTCGCGGCCACTGGCCGGGACCTGCCTGAATAAAAAGCCGCCTCCGGGCGGTTTTTTATTGCCGTTTTTGTTGTAATCGCATTTCTTGACAACTGGGGAGTAGATCGAGATGAAGCGTTACCTGACCACCCTGCCGCTGCTTGCGGTGCTGGCCTGCGCCAGCGCCCACGCCGACACCCTGCTGATCGACCGCAGCCAGGAAAAGCCCGCCACCGCCCTGCCCGTCCGCGGCCAGAGCATGCAGCAGGTGCAGGCCCGGTTCGGCGATCCCGGCGAACGCCTGGAGCCACGCGGCGGCCAGAAGCGCCAGTGGCCGACGATCAACCGCTGGGTCTACCCGCAGTTCACCGTCTACTTCGAGAAGCAGAAGGTGATCGACGTGGTGGCCAACAAGGCCGACGCCAACGAAGTCGGCCCCAAGCCGCCGATCCGCTGACCCATTACCCGCCCGCCCACGGCGGGCCATCGCATCGAGACCATGAACGACACGCTCCGCTTTCCGGCCGAATGGGAAACCCAGTCCGCCATCCTGATCGCCTGGCCCCACGCCGACACCGACTGGGCTGACCGCCTGGGTGACGTCGAGGACACCTACATCGCCCTGGTCGCTGCCATCACCCGCTTCCAGCCGGTGCTGATCATCGTCGCCGACGATGACCTGGAGGCCTACGCCGATGCGCGCCTGCGCTCCAACCGGATCGACACCGACCGTGTCCGTTTCGTCACCGCACAGTACGACGACACCTGGCTGCGCGACTCGGGCCCGATCACGCTCACCCGTGCCGACGGCGGCTTCCGCCTGCTCGATTTCCGCTTCACCGGCTGGGGCGGCAAGTTCGACGCCAGCCTGGACGACAAGCTGGTCGGGGTGCTGCACCAGGCCGGCGTGTTCGCGCCGGGGGCCGAGGTGCAGAGCATTCCGTTCGCGCTGGAAGGCGGCGGCATCGAGACCGACGGCGCCGGCACCCTGCTGACCACCTGGCAGTGCCTGCACGAGCGTCATCCGGAGCGCAGCCGCGCATCGCTGAGTACCGACCTGGCCGCCTGGCTGCAGCAGGACCGCGTGCTGTGGCTGGACCACGGCTACCTGGAGGGCGACGACACCGACGCCCACATCGACACCCTGGCGCGCTTCGCCTCGGTGGACAGCATCGTCTACCAGGCCTGCGATGACAGCAGCGATTCGCACTTCGCCGAACTGCAGGCGATGGGCAACGAACTGGCCGCGCTGCGCACCGCCGATGGCCAGCCGTACCGCCTGTTCCCGCTGCCGTGGGCGCAACCGGTGATCGACGACGGCCGCCGCCTGGCCGCGTCCTACGCCAACTACCTGATCCTCAACGGCGCGGTGCTGATGCCGGCCTACGGCGATGTGGCCGACGAGGCCGCGCGGGCGGTGCTGGCCCAGGCCTATCCGGACCGGGAGATCGTGCCGGTGCCGTGTCGTTCGCTGATCTGGCAGAACGGCAGCCTGCACTGCATCACGATGCAGCTGCCGGCAGGATTGCTGGCCTGATCGGCCAGTGACCCGCCCGGCCTGATTGGCCGCAGCGGGTGGGGGCGGTGCGGGAACCCCTCATGCCCCCGCACACCCGCTGCGACCCACCTTCAACCGTGGGTCGGCAGCCGATGCAGGTGCGACCGCCCACCGCCGATGATCGCGGCCGGTCCGGTGCGCTTGCGGCCATCGCGCGGCGCCGGCCAGCGGCCGGCACCGCCGCTGCATGGGCACTGCCCATTTAGCGGCCAGCACGCTGCGTGCACCCATCCGCGATAAACTGCGTTTTTCCCCCTGCAGGACCGTCTCCGGATGAGCTCACGCCACACCCTTTCCGTCGCCCTGATCCAGGAGCGCAACCACGGCGATGCCGAGGCCAATCTGGCCGTCATCGAAGCGCGCGTGGCTGAAGCGGCCGCACAGGGTGCCAAGCTGATCCTGCTGCAGGAACTGCACAACGGCGCGTACTTCTGCCAGCACGAGTCGGTCGATGAATTCGACCTGGCCGAGCCGATCCCGGGCCCGAGCACCGAGCGCCTGGGCGCACTGGCCAGGAAGCATGGCGTGGTGATCGTCGGTTCGCTGTTCGAGCGCCGCGCCGCCGGGCTGTACCACAACACCGCGGTGGTCTTCGAGAAGGACGGCACCCTGCTCGGCAAGTACCGCAAGATGCACATCCCGGACGATCCGGGCTTCTACGAAAAGTTCTACTTCACCCCGGGTGACATCGGCTTCAAGCCGATCGACACCTCGGTCGGCCGCCTCGGCGTGCTGGTGTGCTGGGACCAGTGGTACCCGGAGGCGGCGCGCCTGATGGCGCTGGCCGGCGCCGAACTGCTGCTCTACCCCACCGCCATCGGCTGGGATCCGGACGACCAGAAGGATGAGCAGGGCCGCCAGCGCGATGCGTGGGTGCTCAGCCATCGCGGCCACGCCGTGGCCAACGGCGTGCCGGTGCTGAGCTGCAACCGGGTCGGCCATGAAGCCTCGCCGCTGGGCGCCTCGGGCATCCAGTTCTGGGGCAACAGCCACGTGCTGGGCCCACAGGGCGAGTTCATCGCCGAAGCCGGTGGCGAGCCCACCGTGCTGCTGTGCGAGGTCGACCTGCAGCGCAGCGAACACGTGCGCCGGATCTGGCCGTTCCTGCGTGATCGCCGCATCGATGCATACGGCGACCTGCTCAAGCGCTACATCGACTGACACCCAGGATCCCCCTTCCGTGACCGTGCAGCTGCGCGACGCCCGTGACACCGACATCGACGCCATCACCGCGATCTACGCGGTGGAGGTGACCGACCTGGTCAACACCTACGAGTACGACGTGCCCGACGCGGCGGAGATGCTGCGCCGCATGCACGATATCGTTGGCCGCGGCTTCCCCTACCTGGTGGCCGAGGTCGATGGCCAGGTGGCCGGCTATGCCTACGCCAATACCTACCGCGGGCGCATCGCCTACCAGTACACGGTGGAGAACTCGGTCTACGTGGCCGGCGGTTTCCAGGGCCGTGGCGTGGGCACCGCATTGCTGCAG